>Ga0156219_1058_pt2 | contig 2637 bp, 2 predicted proteins | sample RifCSPlowO2_12_FD_107867 | JGI IMG/M metagenome (GOLD analysis project Ga0156219, IMG submission 107867) | Planctomycetes bacterium RIFCSPLOWO2_12_FULL_50_35 | reverse complement strand
TATATAATAAGAACTTCCGGACTCTACGGACTTGCCAGGTGCAGGGCAAAGGGCGGAAATTTTATAGACACCATGCTCCAGTTGGTCAAGGAGCAGCCGGAATTGAAAGTAGTGGATGACCAGGTCTTGGTTCCCACCTATACCTGGGACCTGGCACATAAGATAAAGGAGCTTCTTACAAAGGACCGTATAAACCATTATGGAATCTGCCACATGGCTAATTCCGGGCAGTGTTCCTGGTACGAGTTTGCTGCCATGATATTTGAGCTGGAAGGTCTAAATAGTGCAAACCTGAGAAGAGTTACGTCCGAGGAATTCAGGAGCAAGGTCCTGCGGCCCCATTATTCCGTCCTCGGTTCAAAAGTGCTTGAGTTCATGGGCATCGAGCCGCTGCGGCCGTGGCAGGATGCCCTGAAGGACTACATGGCCCAGCGCCGGCAGCGCACGATATTATAGCCTTGGTAGAACATTGCGAGGGCCCTGAAACTCTGTATCCACCCTCGACGGGTCATTCCGAGAAAGTGGAAATCCGCCTGTAGGGGCGTATTGCAATACGCCCCTACAAAACCTTAGAATGACGCTTATGCAGGGTTTTGCAGAGGTCGCCGGTATATCTTTGTGCAACCTACACATCCGCCATACTCAACGCCTGGAATTCACTTTCCCTGTTTATGAAGGCATTCACTATGTCTGGATGAAATTGCTTGCCGGATTCCTGCAAGATTATAGAACGGATTTGTTCATGTGTCATTGCCTTACGGTACGGCCTTACTGACGCAAGGGCATCATATGTGTCGGCTAGCGAGATGATTCGGGCAGAGAGTGGTATATCTTCCCCTTTCAAGCCGTCCGGATAACCCTTTCCGTCGTATCTCTCATGGTGATGGCGGCAGGCCTCTCTGGCCATCTTGAAGTAAAGGACCTCTTCGCCTGTGACGGTATGGGTCTTTACGATTTCAAATTCCTCCGGAGAAAGTGCGCCGGGTTTTAAAAGGACGTGGTCAGGTATCCCCACCTTACCTATATCGTGCAACATACTGGCCTCGAGTAGCGATTTTATGAATTCATCATTAATGACGATGCTGTATCGTGGCTGTTTTCTCAATTCCTCGGCGCTGGTTCGGCAGTAATTCCTGATCCTGTAGAGGTGATGGCCTGTTGTTGGGTCTCGTTTTTCGGTGAGTTCTGCCAGTTTTGTCATTGCGACGATACGCCGGTTCTCAAGCTCCTTCTCGGCCTGCTTAATCTCGGTAATGTCGTGCAGTATCTGGACGGCCCCCTGCAACTTGCCGTTCTTATCAATTGTGGGATATATGCTCACAAGGAAGGTCTTATCTCCGTTGGGGGCATATACCTCTCCGCTTGACGGCCTTAAGCCATTAATGGCCGTGTCGGCCAGTTGTTTGAAGCCGGACAAGTGGTGCATTGCACTATGACACGTCGTCGCCGTCAAATCCTCTAATTTGACGCCCAGTAGCATGGCTGCAGCCCTGTTGGCGCGGGTGATGTTATGTTTGCTGTCGCAGGCGATTATTGCATCTTGTATCGTGTCAAATGTCTTCTCCCATTCAACCTTTGCCCTCTCCACGATAGAGAACAGCCTTTCCCTTTCTTCGTTAGATGCCTTGAGTGAGTTTGTCATGCTATTGAACGAATCAGAGAGTGTCTGGAGTTCATCCTTTCTTCTTAGTTCTGTCTTGTAGCTTAGGTCCCCTCTTGCGACCCTCTCTGTACCATAAATGAGCTCTTTAATGGACCTATTTATATTGCTTGATATAGCAAGGGATAGGCCGAATACAAGGAGCAGCGACCCTCCGGCAATGCCTCCAAATATATACCCAAGCCTCCGCAGGGGCGCAAACACCTCGTGCGCATCTCTCTCGGCTGTTACCGCCCAAGCTATTTCATCTATAAATAGAGTGGCTCCCAGCACATCGTTGCCCAGGTAGTTTTTGTATTCCCCAACTGAATCAACCCTTGTGCTCAGAACCTGGCGGACATTATTGGTGTCAATTTCCTGCCCGAACATCTCGTGGCCCGGGGAAGGGCCGTCGGCGATTAGCAGTCCATTTCTATTTGTAATATATGCCTTTGCCAGTAGTTTTTCGGAAGCCCCGTCGGTAAACGCTTCGGCGTGTGGTCTGATTACGTCCTGCAGAGTGTCCATTTTGACCTTCAACATAATAACGCCGATCGGGGACTGGTAGACCTTGTCTTTAAGCAGACGGGAAAATACCAATTCAGGCTGGCCCGGGAAGGTTTGAGATTTCACGTCGCCTGCAAATATGCCCCCCGTCTCCTCAAAATAGGCAAAGGGTTTTTTAAAATAATCCATCGCCGATAGATCCTTGCCAACCTCAACATCATTAGACGATGCAACAACTACACCGGATTTGTCAAGTATGGAGACCTCAAACATAGCGGGGTGAAGGCTCATCTTGTTTACGCGCAGGTGCGTATTCAATTTGCCTACTATCTCGGGATTGCCTGTACCAAGGATTATCTCCTGCGCTGCATCTCTGATAAAGCCGTCTGAACTGAAGTCTATAGTCCGCCACAGCCAGGCATTAATTAGGGTACGCACATGGTCACGGTATTTACTTGCATCGTACTCCAATTCTTTAGACACCATGTCCT
>Ga0156219_1111_pt1 | contig 3845 bp, 6 predicted proteins | sample RifCSPlowO2_12_FD_107867 | JGI IMG/M metagenome (GOLD analysis project Ga0156219, IMG submission 107867) | Planctomycetes bacterium RIFCSPLOWO2_12_FULL_50_35 | reverse complement strand
CCAAGCAGATAGCCGTTTGTCGCGCCATCGGCGTGGAACTGCCTCGCTTTGCCCACCTGCCGATGATACTGGGTGAGGACGGCGCGCGCCTCAGTAAGCGCCACGGCGCAACGTCCGTAAGGGAATACAAAGAGCTTGGCTACCTGCCCGAGGCACTTACGAATTTTATCGCACTGCTCGGGTGGGCGCCGGGCGATGACCGTGAGGTGGTTTCCAGAAAGGAGATGATAGAGTCCTTCACACTGGAACGCGTGGGAAAGACCAGTGCCCGGTTTAACAATACAAAGCTCGACTGGATGAACAGTCTATACATAAGGCAGCTGCCGGCGGACGAGCTGCTCAGGAGGCTGACGCCCTTTCTGCAAAAGGCCGGTGTAGAGCCAGATAGGCTGCCGGAGGGCTGGCTGCAGAAGGTGGTGGAACTGCATATAGAGCGGTTTAAGACCTTAGCGGACTTTTACGTCCAGACCGCTTTCTTGTTTACCGAGGAGGTTGACTACGATCCCACGGCGGTGGAGAAACACCTTAAGAAGGATGGTGTACCGGAACTGCTTCAGGAAACCCACTCCGAGCTGTCAAAGGTCGAGGATTTTGACAAGGAATCGCTGGAAAGGTGTCTCCGCAGTCTGGTAGAGAGACGCGGCATTGGCTTTGGAAAACTGGCGCAACCCCTCAGGGTGGCGGTGACGGGAAAGACGGTGAGCGCTGGACTCTTTGAGACAATGGAGTTGCTGGGCAAGGAAAAGACCCTGCGAAGGATATCCCACTGTCTCAGCACGTTCTGTAAGGCCGGCAGCGTGTAAGATTGTGAGTGCCCGCTCTATTTTTATTTTATAAAGTGAATGAGTAATAATAACAGAGGGGAAAAATGCCGTTATTAGTAGTCGGTTCAGTGGGTATAGATACAGTTGAGACGCCCCACGGCAAGGCAGAGGAGGTGTTGGGCGGCTCTGCGGTGTATTTTTCGTGGGCGGCCACCTTCTTTACCCCTGTGCGGCTGGTCAGTGTGGTGGGAAGTGATTTCCCACATCACTACCGAAGTATTTTACAGGCAAAGAATATAGACATGAGGGGGCTTGAGGTAATGGAGGGCAAGACCTTCCGTTGGTCGGGCCGATATAAAGACACGATGCACGTCGCAGAGACGCTCTCTGTGGACCTGAACGTATTCGGTAAGTACGTGCCGCGGGTTCCTGAACCTTTTAGGGACAGCCGCTTCGTGTTTCTCGCAAACGGCCTTCCATCCCTGCAACTAAAGGTGCTAGACCAGATGAACGAGCCTGACTTTGTTGCCGCAGATACGATGAACCACTGGATAACCGAGAGCAAACCGGAGCTCTTGGAGGTGCTGAAGCGAATAGATGCGTTTATACTTAATGACGGAGAGGCCAGACAGCTTACCGGCGAGCACAACCTGATAAAGGCCGCCAAGTCCCTGCAAAAGCTCGGCCCAAGCTATGTGATAATAAAAAAGGGGGAGCACGGTTCGCTGGTGGTTACTGAGGAAGGTTTCTGTCTTGTGCCCGGTTACCCAACGGAACACGTAAAGGACCCGACCGGCGCGGGGGACAGCTTTGCGGGGGGGACGATGGGCTACCTGGCAAAGATGGGTAACGCAAGTACTGAGAACCTGAGACAGGCCGTCGTTTACGGGACCATACTGGCGTCCTTTAACGTAGAGGGCTTCAGCATCGAACGCCTCCAGCAGATAAATATGGCCGATGTGGAGGCACGGCGCAGACAGTTTGCATCCATGGTCAGATTTTAGTAAGACCTTAAATGGTAAGAGCCACCTAAGAAGTCCCCCCGCTTTAAGACGCAGCAGACGCGTCTTGCTTGCCACCTGAACAGGATTTCATTCCGCTATTCACATCGGGCCTCATCTCATGCATTATACCGATTTTACAGCCAGAGTCTAAAAAGGCTTGACAGCATCTTGTGGCATACCTAGAATCCATCCTGTGTAAGCCCTTTTGAGAAGGTAACTAATGGCTACGCAAGGCCGACTAAAGATAATTGATGAGCCAGCAAACTGAGTTTAAGGCGGTGACGGGGATGTGAGATGACTAAGGAAGACATTAAGGAAATATTGTCAGCGAACAGGGAAGTCCTGAGGAAATACAAGGTAAAATCCATTGCGCTTTTTGGTTCTTATGTGAGGAACGAACAAAGAGAAGACAGCGATATAGACCTTCTTGTTGAGTTTGGCGAAGATGTAACGCTTTTTGACTTTGTCGACCTTCAAGATAGTCTTTCTGAGATTCTGGGTAAAAAGGTCTGCATAGTATCTAGAAGAGGATTAAGTAAATATATAGGACCATATATCTTAAAGGAGGCTGAAGCAATTGGAGAAGGATTATAAAGCATACTTAAACCATATTCTTGATTCTATAATCTTGACAGAAAAATACACCGAAGATATTTCCTTTAAAGAATTGAAGTATCTCAGGGCCTTGAAAAATGAATTCTTTGAAGCCTTTTTCCGCAGGATTCACGACCACAGGCAGTCCGATGCCCTAACCCAGGGTGTATTTCAGGAACTGGGCCTTCCAGAAGTGTCGGGCTGATTTAGGTTTGGCGTTATAATAAAAGAACTTCATTATGCATGAGCAGTCAAAGGGAGTATTTAAGATGAAAACCTCAACGAAGATTTGTCCCGAAGATTATATCCTTTCTGTGCTGCCACCGGAAGACAGGCTGGAGGCTGCACTTAAGATTGCAAGGGAGACCTTTGGAAAGACAACTCTGACAGTCAAGGACATAGAGAAGGCCGTCAAGAAAATAAGGAGAAAAGTCTACGGAAGTACACACAGATAGGGTAGTTATCGATACGGGGGTGCTCATATCTGCCTTTGTCTTTGGAGGTATTCCTGAAAAGGCAATCAAAAAGGCTTTTTCTAGGGCTGAGATATGGGTTTCTCCCCAACTTCTCAAAGAATATAGAGATACTCCAGTTGAACTAAGGGTAGAGGGCAAGATAACAGATGCCCAATTAAGGTCTCTCCTTTCTGGTATAGCTGCATTTGTCGTTAATGCAAAAGTTGTAGTCCCAAAGACGAAGTTATTCCTCTGCAGAGATAAAGAAGACAACACTGTTCTTGAATGCTGCCTAGCCGCCGATGCAAACCTTCTAATTACCGGGGATAGAGACCTCCTTGAAATAGAGCAGACCAAGTTAAAGACGGAAATACCCAAATTAAAGATCGTTTCTCCAAGGACCTTTCTGCGGCGGCCTATGAGAAAGACATGAAACTCCACCCGAAGCTGATTATCTTTGACCTGGACGGCGTTATCTTCAGGGGGCAGTATCTGCTCAGACTCTCTCGTCATTTGGGCCTTCTTGTCTATCTTCGCAACTTATTCAAATGTCTGTTATACGATATGGGCATGTTGCCGATAGATACGCTTCTTGGAGAGGTGTACAGGGGTTTTAAGGGGATGCCGCTGTCCACAGTCCGGCAGGTATATGATGAGATGCCCCTAATTGTCGGCGCAAAAGAGACTGTTAAGGGACTCAAGGCTAGGGGCTGTGAGGTGATAATCGTCAGCAGCGGCGTGCCGGACTTTCTTGTGAGGGATATAGCCGAGAGGCTTGGCGCAGACCTGGGCTTTGGTCTGGAGGCTGCCGTCTCGGGAGACGCCCTTTCCGGCGAGGTAGGAGGAGTCCTTGCCAACGCCGGCGGTAAGGACGCATTTGTAGAGCGACTACTGAGGGATAAGGGTCTGGGGTGGGAAGAGGCGGTGGTAGTAGCAGATGACCCAAACAACCTCAACATTATGGAGAAGGCCGGAATAAGCGTAGGGGTTAACGCCTGCTACACCATCAGGAGGTCTGCGACCTTCCT
>Ga0156219_1061_pt2 | contig 5572 bp, 6 predicted proteins | sample RifCSPlowO2_12_FD_107867 | JGI IMG/M metagenome (GOLD analysis project Ga0156219, IMG submission 107867) | Planctomycetes bacterium RIFCSPLOWO2_12_FULL_50_35 | reverse complement strand
AACCTCCTGTGTTTTGTATGTATCCGCTCAACACAGCCCGGCGATGTATTATATTGTTGCTGCTGTAACACTTTATTTTACAATAGCGGTTAAGTCGCTGGCGGACGAGGCTGAGTCGGTAGTCTCAGCCCTGGAGTCGGGCGATATGGTCAAGGCCCGGCAGAGAGTCTCCAGAATAGTGGGCAGGGATACGGAGAACCTGGACGAACGTCAGATTGTCAGGGCCTGTGTGGAAAGCGTGGCGGAGAGCATGGTAGACGGCATAATATCCCCAATCTTCTACGCCTCGCTCTGCGGACCTGCGGCAGCTATGGCATATAAGGCCGTAAACACGCTGGACTCTATGGTGGGGTACCGCAACGAAAGGTACATTAAATTTGGCTGGGCCTCGGCCCGCCTGGACGATTTGGCGAACTACATACCCGCCCGGCTTTCCTTTAGACTAATTGCTGTAAGCTCTTATATCTGCGGTAAGTCATTCAAGGATTGCGTATATATTGCCACGAGAGACGGCCGCAAACACCCCAGCGTAAATAGTGGTATACCGGAGGCCGCATTTGCGGGTGCCCTTGGAGTTCAGCTCGGGGGCCAGAGTACCTATGGTGGAGTACTGTCGGATAAACCCCTTCTCGGTGAGCCAAAAAATCCCCTTACCGTTGAAATGATTAAAGAAGCCGTTACGATTTCCTACGTAACGTCGTTCCTAATGCTTGGATTAGGGCTTATAATGAGTGCCATAGTTGTCTTGATATAAGAAACAAATCCTATGTCAAAACTCCCTCGTATACTCATCGCCGGCACGCACAGCGGGGTCGGCAAGACCACGTTTACACTGGCCTTGATGGCTGGCTTCAAGAACAGGGGTTTGAACGTCCAGGGGTTTAAGGTAGGACCTGATTATATAGACCCCAGTCATCACACCGCCGCCACCGGTCGTCCTTCACGTAATCTGGACACCTGGATGATGGGCAGCGATGCCTGTCTGGATGCATTTCATCGTGCGGCGTTTGATGCGGACATATCCGTTATTGAAGGTGTCATGGGGCTGTATGACGGGCACAGGGATGGGTCCGGGGCGGGCAGTACGGCCGAACTTGCAGGACTATTGGGTGCGCCTGTTATTCTGCTTGTGGATGCCAAGGGTCTGGCGCAGAGCGCCGCAGCCCAGGTGATGGGATACAAGGAATTTAATCGTGAAACACCGATTGCGGGTATTGTTCTGAATAATGTCTCCAGCGAAAAGCACCTCAAATTTCTGAAGGACCCCATAGAAAAGCACTGCAACCTGCCTGTATTAGGTTACATGATCAGGAAGAGTCAACTAACCCTGCCGGAGAGGCATCTTGGTCTGGTGCCGTATGAGGCTGGTGCGGTCAGTACAGCCTTCTACTCAAAATTGCCGGAGGCGCTGGAACACGTAGATATTGAGCGCATCCTGGACATTGCAGATTCAGCCCAGGATATGCCGGAGAAATCGGGTAAGAGTTTCTACCGTCCCGGCAATCAAATCCCGGTGCGCATGGCCCTGGCCAGAGACGAGGCCTTTTGCTTCTACTACGAGGATAACCTTGCACTTCTAAGGTCAATGGGGGCGGAACTTGTGTCATTCAGCCCGCTGAGAGACTCCGCGCTGCCGCCGGACATTGATGCCATATACATAGGAGGCGGTTTTCCGGAACTCTACGCCCGTGAGCTTGAGTCAAATGTCGCCATCAGGACGGCGATACGGGCGGCTGCCGATAACGGGGTGGTGATATATGGTGAATGTGGCGGAATGATGTATCTTCTTGAAAGACTGATTGACTTTGAAGGCAGTTCATATAAGATGGGGGGTATACTTCAAGGCGCCTCACAGATGACCAAAAAGAGACAAGACCTGGGCTATGTTGAAGTCAAATCCATCAATAATAACGTCCTCTGTAAAAGAGGAGAAACCTTTAGAGGACACGTCTTTCACTGGTCAACCCTGAAAGATATGCCGGAAAGCACTGTGTTTGCCTACGAAGTCTCAAGACCGGGTGAGGATGCAAAACCTGACGGGATTTTTAGGGATAATGTCCTTGCATCATACACCCACGTACACTTTGCCGGCAACCCGCGTATGGCCGTGAGACTGCTCACCTCTGCAAAAAGGGCCAGGGTATGAAAACTGCCGTGGTGGTGGTAGCGCACGGAAGCAGGGTAAAGGAGGCCAATTACGGTCTCTACGGCGTAATAGAAAATTTGAGGTCCACCGGCAGGTGGGACATGGTGGAACCTTCTTTCCTGCAGTTTGAGGAACCCAATCTTTCGTGTGCAGTGGAGGGTGTTATTAACAGAGGTGCCGGGAAGGTGGTAGTTGTTCCGCTTCTGCTTTTCCCGGGTAACCACATGCTGAAAGACATACCCGAAGAAATAAAAGAACAGAGGTCCAGGCACACGGGCGTAGAGATAGTGCTTACGCGTCACATGGGGATAGACGACAGGATTGCCCAGATAGTGATAGACAGGATAGAAGAGGCGACCGGGAACGGGAAGGTTTCTGCCGGAACAAAAAACACCCCGCTGAGGCCGGAAGACATTGAAAAGGAGAGCTTCAGGATACTCAGTGAGCTTATAGACCTGGAACAATTTCCTAAAGACTTCAGGCCCATTGTGCAGAGGGTTGTGCATACCACGGGAGACCCCGACTTTGCTAGTACCCTGGTGTTCCATCCGGATGCGGTGACCTCGGGTATTGAGGCAATAAGGGCCGGCAGGCCGATCTTGACTGATGTCACCATGGTAAAGGCAGGTATAGACAAAAAAATCCTCTCCAGCTTTGGAGGAGAGGTTATTTGTAAGATTTCAGACCCTCAGGTCAGCCAGGACGCCGAGTCCGCAGGGGATACGAGGGCGGCGGCCAGCATGAGGGCAGCTGCAGGCATGATTTCAGGAGGCATAATAGCCATTGGCAATGCGCCTACTGCGATTTTTGAGGTCATAAGACTGATAAACGGGGGAGGGATGAAACCAGCCCTTATAGTCGGCATACCTGTGGGGTTTGTAGGCGCAGTGGAATCAAAGGAAGAACTGGCGAAAGTCTCAGTGCCTTTCATTACAAACCGCGGAAGGAAGGGTGGAAGCACTGTGGCAGTAGCCATAGTTAATGCCCTTCTCAGGATAGCCAAGGAGAAGTATCTTTGATTAACGTTGCTCATGGGTATGGATTCACTACCGGCACCTGCGCTGCAGGAGCGGCGCGTGCGGCGGCACAGGGGCTGGCTGTGGGCTCCGTGCCAGACAGCGTGGAGGTTGTCACTCCGTCCGGCATAACTGCGAAACTGAGGATATTGGAAAAAACACTGAATCCCGGTCATTCTGCTAGTTGTGCGGTTAAAAAGGACGCCGGAGACGACCCGGACGTTACTCACGGCTGTCTTGTATTTGCCAGGGTTGAGCCATGCCCGGAAAAGGGAGTCGCCATAAACGGCGGTGAAGGTGTGGGTACGGTAACAAAACCCGGCCTCCGGGTCGCTCCCGGTGAGGCGGCGATAAATCCCGTGCCCAGAAATATGATAAGGGAATCTGTGAAGAAGTTTATGAGACGAGATACGGGCCTGAGGGTTACTGTCTCCGTGCCTGGGGGAGAGGAGATAGCGGAAAAGACGTTTAACCCCAGGCTGGGAATCCTGGGCGGTATTTCGATAATAGGCACTACCGGTATTGTAAGGCCCATGTCCCAGGAGAGCCATAAGGTGTCATTGGTATGCGCCTTGGACGTAGCCAGCGCTATGGGCCACGAAACGGTTGTACTTGTGCCGGGGAACCTGGGGGAGAATGCGTTTCTGCGGACGTTCAAAGTACCCGCAGAACAGGTGGTCCAAATTAGTAACTACCTTGGGTTTATGCTTGTAGAGGCCAAGAAGAAGGGGTTTCCCAGGATAATACTGGCCGGTCACCCGGGAAAACTTGCCAAATTCATCCGCGGCGACCTGGATACGCACAGCTTAAAGTCGCCGCCGGCAATGGACATCGTAATCAAGATTCTTGAAGAAAACGGTCTGGAAGAATCCATCGTCGGGGCTATTAAAGACTCCCCTACTGTAGAGGGCATAATACAACGGCTAAGGGAAAGGGATAAGCTCTTTATGATGGGAAATATAGCGGATATAATTGAGGGCAAGGCAAGGGAGTTTCTTGGGTCCAAGATGGATATGGGTGTAGTATTATTTGATATGCAAATGGACGTTATAGGTATTTCTAAAGGGGCGAAAGGTTGGCAAAAAGGCTTGCAAATAGCGTAGCCATAATAGGCTGCGGTCCTGGGAATATTAGCTGTATGACGCTGGGGGCCATCAAGCGCATCCAGGATGCGGGAGTGATAGTGGGCAGCAGGAGGCTTTTAAACCTGTTCCCCGAGGTAAGGGCCGAAAAGTTTGTCATTGGTAAAAACTATAGGGCCCTGTTGTCTAAGATAGAAAAACTGAGTGTCAGGAAGAAGGTCGTTGTGCTTGTGAGTGGTGACCCCGGCTTTTTTAGTTATGCAAGGCTGGTCGTTACCAGGTTGGGAAAAGAAAATTGCGATATAATACCTGGTATAAGCTCCATTCAGCTTGCCTTCGCCTCGATAAGGTCGCACTGGGGTGATGCCCACTTTGTGAGTCTTCACGGTCGTAAGTCCGAACTGGAAAATCTGGTGGAGGCCGTTAAGACCCATAATAAAGTAGCCGTCCTTAACGATACGTCAGTAAGCCCAAGGATTGTGTGCCATGCGCTGCAGAAGGGCGGTGTGAAGGGGAAAAGGGTGTATTTGTGCGAAAACCTCTCACTGGAAAACGAAAACATCAAAGAGTACGACCTCGCGTCTCTTGGTGAAGCCCATTCAGACAGTATGAACGTAATGATATTTGTGTCGGAAGGCTGCAGCTAATCACATGCCAACCCGTACCTCAGGCAATTTCTACGGCATTGGTATCGGCCCCGGAGACCCGGAACTACTTACCCTGAAGGCCCTCCGCATTCTCAAAGAGGTGGATGTAATCTTTGTACCGAAGGCCGGTATAAAGGAAGAGAGCATGGCTCTGGAAATCGTTCAGCCGATAATAAACGGTAAAAAGATCGTAGAAAAGGTCTTTCCCATGATAAAGGATACGGAGAAACTCCAGGAATTTTGGCTCGATGCCGCCAGGGCAATCAAGAAGGAGTTGTCTGAGGGCAGAGACGTAGCCTTCCTTACCATAGGCGATTCGCTGACCTACAGTACGTATGTGTATCTGCTCCAATGCCTGAGAGACATGATTCCAGAGGAAAAAATTCATACCATACCGGGCATTACGTCATTTAACGCTGCGGCAAGCCTTGTAAACCTGCCCCTTGCACAGCGAGATGAAAGGCTGGCGGTCATACCGGTGTCTGATAATGTAGAGGAATTAAGACCCATTCTTGAGGGCTTTGACACCGTAGTGCTTATGAAGGTGGCGAAGAGACTGGACAAGGTGATAGAACTTCTTGAGGAGATGGGCCTTGCGGAGACGTCAGTATTTGCCTCGCACGTGGGGCTTGAAGACGCATACGTCACTCGCAACATCAGCGCTTTAAAGGGCAGCGGAAG
>Ga0156219_1118_pt1 | contig 5624 bp, 7 predicted proteins | sample RifCSPlowO2_12_FD_107867 | JGI IMG/M metagenome (GOLD analysis project Ga0156219, IMG submission 107867) | Planctomycetes bacterium RIFCSPLOWO2_12_FULL_50_35 | reverse complement strand
AGACCTCTGCAAAATCTGACAGTACCTTTAAATTCCCCCCTCCCTCGAGGGGAGGGGGAAGGGGGAGGGTGACTATCCTACTCACTAAGTATACTTGGTATAGAGATACGAAGTAGAAGTCCTGTATCACCCCCACCCTGCCCTCCCCCCTCAAGGGGGAGGATACACCCGTTTTAGACTTTGTAGATGGAGTTTTGCAGAGGTTTTCGGCAAACGGGGATTAAACCACTTGCATTTTTCCCCTGCCAAAAATATAATTAAAACTTAACAGACTTATTTTTGCCTTAGTTGCTTAATCTTTCAATGAGAAGGACTTATGGCCTGGGCGGATGACGAAGATTATTACCGCATCCTTGGTGTAGATAGAAACGCCTCGCAAGAAGACGTAAAGAAGGCCTATCGGAAGATGGCTCTGAAGTACCATCCCGACAGAAACCCCGGGGACAAAAGCGCCGAGCAGAGTTTCAAAAGGGCTGCAGAGGCTTACGAGATATTGGGCGACCCGGATAAAAGAAAGCGCTACGATACGTACGGGCGTGAGGGCATAAAGGGTTTTGAGACACATTTTACGTCGTTTGACGATATCTTCGAGCATTTTAGCGATGTCTTCGGCGGCGGCAGTATATTTGAGGAATTTTTTGGCGGGCGCACCCGTACCCGTACGGCGGCGCGGCGCGGCGCAAGCCTCAGGGTGGATATAGAGGTGGATTTACGTGAAGTATCCACGGGTGTGGAGAAGACCATCGGACTTAACAGGCGCGAATCCTGTGAACACTGCTTGGGTACGGGTGTTAAACCAGGTACGTCTCCCAAGACTTGTTCCTCATGCGGCGGCAGAGGCGAGGTTCAGAGGACACAGGGTTTTTTTGTCCTCCGCACTACGTGTGGCAAGTGCGGTGGGCAGGGGAAGATAGTCGAGCACCCGTGCCAGATGTGCCGCGGCAGCGGGCGTGTTGCGAAGCGGCATCACATCAAGGTGCAGGTGCCCGCCGGCGTCGAAGACGGTATGAGGCTACGTGTCGCGGGTCAGGGAGAAGCCGGTGAAAACGGTGCGCCCAGCGGAGACCTTTATTGTGATGTACATGTGAAGCCCCATCCAATCTTTCAGAGGCAGGGCAGTGACGTGGTCTGCGAACTGCCGGTGAGCTTCGCCCAGGTCGCTCTCGGATGTGAAATTGACGTACCCACACTGAAGGGGACTATTACTAAGGTCAAGATCCCCAAGGGTGCCCAGTATGGAGATACTATTCCGGTTAAGGGAGAGGGCCTTCCTTCCATGCAAGGATGGGGCAAGGGCAGCCTATTGGTGCGGGTAGTGGTCGAGACCCCGGTCAGGCTTACGGAGAAGCAGGAAGAACTTCTCAGGGAATTTGCCAGTATGGAAAACAGTAACCTCAGTCCGAAGCGGAAGAGCTTTTTACAGAAGGTGAAGGAGTATTTTGAATAATGACTGAAGAAGAAAAAGCGGAAAGAACTGCCGAGACAGAGGAGGCTGCGGCCGAGAAATCACCTCAGCCGGAAGGGGCGCCTAAAGAAGGGGCAGCGGAGGCTCCGGGGGAGAAGAAGGTTGAGCTCACGGAGAAGGAGTATGCCGAGCTTAGGAAAAAGGCTGAGGAAAGGGACGAGTATTTGAACATGTTCCTCAGGGCAAAGGCCGATTTCCAGAATTATCAGAAGCGGGCTAGAAAAGAGATGGAGGCGCTGAACCACCTGGCAGTTCAAGACGTGATGCGCGCGCTTTTACCTATTTTGGACAATCTCTACAGGGCCGTGAAATCTGTCGGAAAGCCTGACACACAGTCCCTTGAAAAATTCCTTCATGGCGTAGTGCTGACTCAGGACCAGTTCCTTAAGGTCCTTAACGGTTTTGGCGTCAAGGTCGTACATGGACAGGAGGGCCAGGCATTTAACCCGGAACTGCATGAGGCCATTATGGAGGTGGAAAACGACAAGCTTCCCCACCATACCGTCCTCGAGGAGATAGAGCAGGGTTTCTTCCTGAATGATAAGGTCCTAAGACCGGCAAAAGTTAAGGTTTCCAAGAGGACTGCTGCTAAGGCTGGGGAGGGTGCGGCAGCAGAAGGGAAGGACAGACCTGCGAAAGGGGTTGCCGAGACCACCGAAGACACTGCGAAAGTATCTCCCAAAACCGCACAGGGGCTGGATACCGGCCCCGTGCTTGGTGAAGAAGAACCTGTTGTATAAATGGACCCCCCAAGAAATCTATTGGTGTTTCCAATCCCCCTCAAATACGGAGGGAATGCCGCAGCAGATTTTATGGACGGAGTTTTGCAGGTAGCTCACTATGCCCAAGATAGATTGTAGATACTGTGACAAGGAGTTGGTTTATAAGTCCACGCGGGACCTTCCCTTTTTCCCCTTCTGCTCTGAGCGTTGTAAGCTCATAGACCTGGGTAAATGGGTGGAGGAAGAGCACAGGATAGAGGAATCTTTCACGCCGGAAGAGGTCAACGAGACGGATGAGTCCAAGGGTGAGTGAAATACCTACGCTTAATTATAATTGGGTTATAAGCGTCTTTTGGGATACGTGGGGGGGACGATAACAGGTATCATTTTTTATTTGGAAAAGTTTTGTAACCTATGCAGCGGATTGGTAGTAATATTTTGGCACTGGCAACCACCAAAAAAATTTCGCAGGCAGTTTATCCCGTAGAAACAGGCCTAATATCTTATGCAGAGTGTTATCCATGTCTATATACTCCACATGCAAAAGTCAGTTTAGATTAGCATTTTTATGATTGAAGTTGTATAAATATCCTCCGAGGGGAACAGACATAAAGAAAAAAGGAGAGGCACTTACATGGTGGGAAAACCTTCCAATCAACCGGGCTTTGCAGACCTTCAGGCATCCAGCCGAGTCAACGAAAACCACTTCCTGCTCAGGATAGACCGTGGAATAGACTGGAGGCGCTCTACGACCCCAGTATGGGCAGACCCAGCTTCCCTCCCCTCGCGTCATACTCAAGACGCTCCTTCTTGAGCAGTGGTACAAACTCTCTGACCCGGAGGCGGAGGAGGCAGTCAGAGACAGGCCCTCCTTCCAGAGATTCCTTGGCCTCCGTATGACAGACACCGTGCCTGACGAGACCACCATATGCCGGTTTAGGAACAAGCTTGTAGGGAATAGACTTTACGAGAAGCTCTTTGAAGACATCAACAAACAGCTTGAAGAGAAGGGCCTTGTGGTGAGGCATGGAAGTATAGTAGTAGACGCCACACTTGTAAGGGCCCACTACAGGCCGTCCCCGCCCCACGAGGAGGCCAAAGACCCTGATGCGAGCTGGACGGTAAAACAGGACAAGCCCCACTATGGCTATAAGGCCCATATGAGTGCGGATAAAGACTGTGAGCTTATAAGAAAGGTAGAGATCACCCCTGCCCACGTCCATGACGCCGAGGTGTTTGAGGAACTGGTCGTGGGTGATGAGCAGGGGGTCTATGCAGACAAGGGGTGTTATGGGCAGGAGCGCAGGAAGTATCTTGAAAGAAGGGGTATCTTCTGCGGCATCATGGAGAAGGCCGTGCACGGCCGACGCCTTGACCAGTGGCGGGATAAGAGGAATAAATTTATCTCTAGGGTAAGGGGTGCGGTGGAGAGGCGCTTTGGGGTCCTCAAGAAACACTACGGCTGCGTGAGGGTGAAGTACGGAGGCATCGAGCGCAATCGCTGCCAGCTCTTCCTGCTGGCCAGCGCCATGAACCTCAAACGCATACTCAGCCTTTGTCCTGTTTAGCATAGTACAGAAGCGGTGTCTTTAAAGTATGCGAAGAACCAGGAAATCAATAAAAATGGATGTAAAACAACGTGCCTCTGTGTCGCAATTTGCTTCAAATATCTTCCGAAAAGGCATCCTTTTTAAAAATACCTAGGTTTTCAGAGCTCTCGATGCTTTAACTCCTGCATTTTAATCTACCATACCTTTGTATCTATTCTTAAGAGTTTGAAAGACTTCTTTTGCTATGTTAACCTTTCTTTCTGCTGTCTCTTTATCGTACTCCAAATACGGGACTTCCAGAGAGATATCAGGGTATCTTGAAAGTGCATACTCTTCTGTAAGGTCAAGAATCTTGTCGACAACATGCGATTGCAGACCCAGCAATTGGCCGAGCTTATCAAGTTTATGGGTCTTTGGGACTTCTTTATCTTCGACAATGAGGATGCACTTTAATGTGTCGGTCCTTTACGAATAAACCTGTTACTGGGGTTATCCTTTAGGGCCTTGGCAGGCAGAGCCTGGGAAACGCAAAAATTGTATACCGTTCGAGAGGGAAAGGCGAGCATATTGAAGATGAATTATTTTACCATTCTTGCCATAAATTTTGAAGTGGGTCTAGTGGTAGTCAACCCCTTTAACTCGATTTGTTTTTGATAATCCCTCTATTCTCTAAGCAACATTAATAATCAACGGGCTTTATTTCTCTCTTTCCTTCAGTCTGGCCTTGTGGATAATCATATTCTTCTCCATCTTTAGATACTTTCTAAGCTCCTCTTCAATATCTGGGTCAAATTGACCTCCTTTTAGCTCCCTTAGAAGGGCATGAGTGTCCAGTTCTGACAGCTTGTCCCAGAGTCCCCTGTTTTTGACAGCCTTTTCTAGTTCAAGTCGTTCATCGTTACCCTTTCCTGGTATTTTCTCCGTTGTCTCAAACTTAATATTTAGCCTATGTGTGCTGCCCATAATGGTATCTATACCCTCATTCTTTGCATACCTGCCGATAGATTCTTTTACTTCTTCTATCTGAGAGCTCTGCAAAAGTCGTCTCCGCCTGAGGCGGACGGGTAGGGCAACAAGTCACACCGGAGGCGTTCCCACGGTTATAAAAATGACCTGTGAGGATTTTATTGCCCTTTTCATGTCCGTACTGAAGGACAATCTCTTTTCCTTCACGTTCCTGTGGAGCATATCCTGCAGACCAGGCTCGTAGATGGGTATTATGCCCCTTCTCAGTTTGGCTATCTTTCTGCTGTCTATATCAACGCACATTCCCTCGTTTCCACGGTCGGCCAGACATGTCCCAACCACAAGCCCAACGTATCTGCAGCCTATACAAGAGATGTTCATCTCAGGTAATTCAAATAAGTTTTAGTTCTAATGAAATCCTAGCTCAGTAACTTCTTATTCTAAATGTCCTTCCTTTAAGCAAAGTTCGATAACCCTTCGATTAAATAAGAATGGTCTCGTCCTCTTACACGTTCATCTAGCCTTACCTACCACCACATAGAGACCTTACACCACAGATGGCTGCCTGTTTTTATTGTCTGGCTAATACGCGGTTTTTTGGGCCCTCTAAGGTTAGGCGGGCCTACAGCAGACGTTCACAAGAACGTGTCCATTACCCCACATACCTTATTGCCACTACTTTGGTAATTACCGTTGCTGTGCCATTGTACTATTGTCAGATTAGGGAAAAGAGGTGGTAATGAAAAATATCTCTCGATTGGACAAATGTCATTGCTTCACCAGTTGAGTGTAGATCCTTTCAAATGTATTTGTGGTTGTGTCCCAGTCGAAATTGTTTAACACATGATGTTTGGCATTACCACCTATTTTCTCGTGTAACTCTTTTGGCAGTTCAACAATTTTCCCCATTTTTGATACCAG
>Ga0156219_1043_pt1 | contig 6448 bp, 6 predicted proteins | sample RifCSPlowO2_12_FD_107867 | JGI IMG/M metagenome (GOLD analysis project Ga0156219, IMG submission 107867) | Planctomycetes bacterium RIFCSPLOWO2_12_FULL_50_35 | reverse complement strand
ATTCCCCAACTTCTTGTAGCTTAGACCCAAAAAGGCGGTTACCTCTCTTGAAATCTCGTTAAAGACGTCCTCTGCCTTTTCATAAGGCAGCGGGTAGCCCATAACGCGCGACAATCTCGTTGTTATCTTCCAGTCCGGGAGAGACTCGTCCATGGGCAGAATGGCCCTGTTTATCTTCTGCACGCGCGCCTCGAAATTGGTAAAGGTGCCGTCCTTCTCGGCAAAGGCAGCGCTGGGAAGGATAACGTGGGCAAATTTGCATACGTAGTTAAAGTTGCTCCCCTGATAGACCACAAACTCAGCGCCAGCGAGGCTGTCTCTCACCTTACTTTCGCCAAGGAACTTTGTTATGTCGCCGCCTATTATATAGAGGGCCCTCACCTCACCCTTGGCCGCCTTATCCAGTATCTCCCCCGCATTTGCTTTGTCGCCTGCAAGGCCAAGAAGTTCTGCACCCCTGGAGTTAGGGTTCCTGTCCGCCATCAACAATAAGTTATCCGCCTTCCCCTCGTTCCACCCCGACAGTTTAAAATCAATATTGGTGATGCCCATCATCTCTCGGAAGAGTTTCTTTACCACATACAGGTCTTCATTGCTGAGCTGGGGCGAGGGGATAACCCCTATCGCCGATGGTCCATATTTCTCGCAGATGTTATGTAACTCCCGCGATACCATACTTAAGGCAGTGTCCCAGTCCGCCATTGAAATATCTTCACCCATCCTTACGGAAGGCCTGGTTAGTCTGTCAAAGGCGTCCACAAACGGGTAACCGTATCGCCCTACGTCGCACAGCCATATCTTATTGACGTCCTCGTTCTCCCGCGGTGCCAGCCGATATACCCTGCGCCTGGTCTTATCAATGGATCTGTCGCTGGAATGTACCTCTATATTGCAACCCCTGGAACATCCGGGACATATGGAATCTGTCTTGCAAAGGAACCAAGACCTGCACTTAAAACGGAAATCCTTGGCCGTAAGCGCGCCCACCGGGCATATGTCCGTCAGGTTACCCTGGTAGTTGTTCTCCAGCGGCTTGCCTTCGAACGTACCTACCAGGGAGTGGTCTCCCCTGTTGAATATGCCCATCTCCTCTTTCCCTGCAATCTCCTTGCAAAATCTCACGCATCTGGTACAGGTAACGCACCTTTCTACATCAAGCACTATCTTAGGGCCAAGGTCAACCCTCTTTGGTTTATGCACCTTGTCGTCCTCGGGCCTGAGCCGGCTCTCGTGCAGGCTGAATTTCGCATAGTTGTCCTGGAGCTTACACTCCCCGGCCTTATCGCAGATGGGACAGTCCATAGGATGGTTCAAAAGAAGCAGCTCAAGCACACCTTTTCTGGCCTCCTGCACCTTCGGTGTGCTGGTAAACACAACCATGTCGTCTTTAACCGGGTTGGAGCAAGAGGTCACGAGTTTCGGCGCATCCTTTACCTCTACCAGACACATCCTGCAGGCATCAACAACGGTTAACATCGGATGATAACAGAAGTGAGGTATCTCAATGCCTAGCTGTTTTGCCGCATTCAGAATAGACGTCTTCGGGGGGACATCTACCTTCCGGTCATCTATGGTCAAGAGAGGCATATCCTAGTTAGTCCTTCCCTTCCGTATGTAATCTTCAAACTCATTCCTGAACTTCGTAATAAAGCTTATGGACGGTCCGATTGCGGCCTGGCCCATTGGGCACAGGGTCTTGCCATCTATAGTGTTTGATATACTTAAGATGGTATCGAGGTCCGATATATGCCCATTGCCTTTCACTATCCGCGTCATTATCCTGTCCATCCAACCCGTGCCTTCACGGCAAGGGGTGCATTTGCCGCAGGACTCGTGGGCATAAAACTTTAATAGCACCTTCAGGGTCTTTACCATGTTCGTGTCCTCGTCCATCACGATAATGGCCCCGGAACCAAGCATGGTCTTTATGGCCGCAAGGGAATTGTAATCCATCTTGACGTCTATCTCGTCGGCCCTCAGCACCGGAGCCGACGAACCCCCGGGTATCACGGCCTTAAGCTTCTTGTCGTCCCTTATACCGCCTGCGTGTTTGTATATAATATCCCTGAGCGTCGTTCCCATAGGAAGCTCATAGACGCCGGGCTTCTTCACGTGGCCGCTTATCGGATAAAGCTTTAGCCCTCCACCGACGCCGGGCGCCCCCAGGTTATTAAACCATTCGCCGCCATTATTTACTATGGGGGGTATGGCCGCCATGGTCTCAACGTTATTTATAACGGTAGGCCCCTGGAACGCACCGACTATGGCTGGAAACGGCGGCTTCATCCTGGGCTGACCTTTTTTGCCCTCCAGGGATTCAAGCAGACCCGTCTCCTCACCGCATATATATGCCCCGGCCCCGCGGTGGACGACTATGTCCAGGTCAAAACCTGTATTCAATATATTCTTACCCAGATACCCGCCGGCGTAGGCCTCGTTTATTGCATCGTTAAGCCTCTGGACGCTCTTTACGTACTCACCGCGGACATAGATAAATGCGCTGTGAATACCGACGGCATAACACGTGATGATAGACCCTTCTATAACCGCATGCGGGTCAAGCTCCATAAGCGGGCGGTCCTTATAGGTACCTGGTTCACCCTCATCGGCGTTTACGGTAAGGTATTTCGGTTTGGGGGAATCCTTCGGGATAAAACTCCACTTTTTACCCGTCGGGAAGCCTGCGCCGCCCCTACCTCTAAGGCCCGACTTATCCACCTCCGCCATAACTGCCTCGGGCTTCATACCGGTAAGGGCCTTCTTCAGCGCCTTATAGCCGCCTCCCTGCTCATATACCCCCAGGGTGTGTGAATTCTTCGTACCAAAATTCTTTGTCAGAACAGCTTCATTAGCCATAGTGATTATTTGAGCGAATCAAGGAGTTTATCCAGCGACTCCCTGGTAAGACTCTCATGGAAGTCGTCGTTTATCTGTATCACGGGGCCGGTACCGCAGTGCCCCAGGCACTCAACCGCAGACAGCGTAAACTTCTTGTCCGAAGTGGTCTCACCACAGTTAACTTTTAACCTCTTCTTCAAATGCTCCAGGAGTTCCTCGGCGCCGAGAAGCGAGCAAGTTATGTTGGTGCACAGCTGAAGGTGATATTTACCCAAGGGCCTTGCCGTGTACATGGTATAAAAACTGCGCACCTCCTGGACCCTTACAGGGGATACGCCGACCAGCCCGGCCACATATTCCTCCACCTCAGGCGTAAGAACGGAAAACTCCTGCTGCGCAAGCCACAGCGTGGGCAGCAACGCCGCACCCTTTTCGGGGTACTTGGCGATTACCGACTTAAACTTGTCCAGCGTTTTTTTTGAGAACTCTACCTTGTTCATAATCTGAAACCCCAGCAAAACCCTGCACAAGTGTCATTCTGCCGGAAATGACAACACGATGTCAGGAGACTTTTTCATAACTCCCAACCTCTTGCCTGGCTGTCCATCACCGGTCGCACTCCCCACCTATCATGTTCACCGAACCAAAGGTGGGAACGATGTCCGCCAACATGCCCCCCTCTATCATCCTCTTAACGCCGGATACGTTACAGAAGGACGGCGGACGACACCTCAATCTGTACGGCTTTCCCGTGCCATCGCTTACTACGTAAAAGCCCAGTTCGCCGTTGGCCCCCTCGACGGCCTGGTAGACCTCGCCCTCGGGCGGGCAGATACCGTGTCCGTTCATAAATAATTTAAAATGGTTTATGAGGGCCTCCATATTGCCGTAGACCTCTTTTTTCGAGGGGAAGGTTATCCTTTTGTCCGCCACCTTAATCGGGCCGTTCGGTATCTTGGCCAGGGCCTGTTCGATAATACTCATGCTCTGCTGCATTTCCTCCATGCGGCATAGATAGCGGTCATAGTTGTCACCGTTTGTGCCTACAGGCACGTCAAAATTCATCTGTTCATAAACCATATAGGGCTGGGCCTTCCTCACGTCGTAGGGTACGCCCGTTGAGCGCAGACAAGGCCCCGTAAACCCGTATGATATGGCTTCGTCGGGAGTTATGGCCCCCACCCCTTTCACCCTGTCCACAAATATCCGGTTCTTGGTGAGCAGCCCATGTATCTCCTTCAGCACGTCTCTGGTAATCTTGATGGCGTTCATTGTCTTGCCATGAAAATCATCGGGGAGGTCATCCTTTACCCCGCCTATCCTTACGTAACTGGGAGTGACGCCCCTGCCTCCCGCTGCGTCTTCTATCAGCTTCCACAGCTCCTCTCTGGCCTTGATCATGTAAAGGAATGCGGTGAGTGCGCCCAATTCCATGGCCGAGGCGGCCACACAGGTGAGGTGGTCGGTTACGCGGCATATCTCGCTCATTATGGTGCGGATGAACTTACACCTGTCAGGCACCTCAACACCAAAAAGCTTCTCTACGGCCATGGCGTAGCCGAAGTTGTTTATCAGGGGCGATACGTAATTTAGCCTGTCGGTGTAAATTATGGCCTGATGATAGGTACGGTTCTCACACATCTTTTCAAAGCCCCTATGCAGATACCCGACGTTCACGTCGGCCCTTACAACCGTCTCCCCGTCCAACTCAAGGAACATCCTCACCGTGCCGTGCATGGCGGGATGGGACGGGCCCATGTGCAGGGTCATCTCTTTGGTATGCATCTCCTGGGCTAGTGTGCTCGTTTTTTCCATAGGCTCTTTATGTATGACTCTCAGGGAGGGCAAGGGGCTGACGCTTGTCTACCGGGTAGTCCTTTCTCAGGGGATGGCCCTGAAACTCCTCGTACAGTAGAATCCGCCTCAGGTCCGGATGGCCGTTAAACCTTATGCCAAACATGTCCCAGCACTCGCGCTCAAGCCAGTTTGCCACCGACCAGAGCGAACTGACGGAATCAATAGTCGGGTCTGCCTCCGGCAGAGGCACCTTTATTCGTACCCTTTGTTTATTCTTCAGGGAGTAAAAATGATAAACTACCTCGAAACGCGGCTCTTTCTTTCCGAGATAATCAACCGCAGTCAGGTCCATAAGGAAATTATAAGAGAGTTCCGGCATTTCTTTCAGAAAGCGGCATATCTCAACTATGTCCACCCTCTTGACCACTGCCGTGTCGTCACCCCTGAAAGAGTGGGTCTCTATAACGGAGTCAAAGAACCTTTCCTTAAGTTTTTTAAGGGTGATGCTTTCCACCCTCAGATCTCCTGCTTCTGGTTCTGTATCTTCTCTTGCAGCTTCATTATGCCGTCCAGCACCGTCTCCGGCCTGGGCGGACATCCGGGTATGTACACATCAACTGGAACTATGGTATCTATACCTTGCACGGTGGCATAATTATCATACGGACCGCCGGAGCAGGTACAACCCCCAAAGGCAACTACCCACTTTGGTTCACACATCTGCTCCCAGACCCTCTTCAGTATCGGGGCCTGCTTCTGGCTTATGGTGCCCACCACGAACAGCACATCGGCCTGCCTGGGGGAAAACCGGGGCAGACCGGCGCCAAAACGGTCTATATCATAGTGACTGGCGGCCGCGGCCATAAACTCCATACCGCAGCAGGCGGTTACAAACGGGTATAAGAACAGGGAATACTTCCTGGCCCAGCCCAAGGCCCTGTCCAACCTCGATAGGACTACACTCCCGCCTAGGGCGTCTTCTAGCGCCATTCCAGCGCACCCTCCTTCCACGCATATATGAGCGCAAGCGCTACTATCAGGATAAATACGGTCATCTCTATAAGGCCGAATATTGAGAGGTCGTTGTAGAGCACCGCCCAGGGATAGAAAAACACCACCTCCACGTCAAAGACAAGAAGCCCTGGAATCAGGGCTGCTATTGTGAAGGTGAGAACTAACGCTAAACCAGACCCTTGCACGCCACCGCCTCTCCTTTCAGTGTAATGAGGGCTTGTCAGTTTACAAAAAAATTTACCAATGTCAAACGATTTCTTGTCCTGGCGTGAGTAAAACTTTATGTGGCGAACATACAAAAGCTTACATGTTATTGAACTGAGACCTCTGGAAAAGTACCAAAATTGAAGGTGTAAATGTAGTCGCACCCTTTAGGGTGCGCCTCCCCTCTATCAAGAGGGGTAGGGGGTGTGTTAAAACGCAGGCTAAAGCCTGCGGCTACCCATTGAATTGATGATTGAACTACTTTTGCAGAGGTCTCATGGATCTAAAGATGAGACCTCTGCGAAACGTACAAAGCAGTCATTGCGAGGAGCGTAAGTTTGTAGGGGTGGACACACCCCTTTCTCCCCTCTTAAAAGAGGGGACGGGGGTGTGTTCGCCCAGGGGCAGACACGCAGGTCTGCCCCTACACACGAGATTGCTTCGCTTCGGCTCAGAATGACATTCAGTATTCATGGACTCTGCAAGGCCCTCAAAACTGGTTAAAAAAGCTACAAAATTTGTAACTCATGCTACAAAATACGTAGCTAAACGTATTGAAGCATAAATAGAAAATATATCGTAAGTCCCTTACACG
>Ga0156219_1077_pt3 | contig 6492 bp, 8 predicted proteins | sample RifCSPlowO2_12_FD_107867 | JGI IMG/M metagenome (GOLD analysis project Ga0156219, IMG submission 107867) | Planctomycetes bacterium RIFCSPLOWO2_12_FULL_50_35 | reverse complement strand
GGATTACCAGGTATTACGTGCAGGAGTGCTATCCCAGCGGCCCGCTCATTGAATATTCCTACCAGGAGCTTGCTCAAGACCTGAAAGAGGCCTGGGAGCTTACAAACAGGATAAAGGGAATGTTATCGGGGAGGTAAAAACTTGCAGCCTTGCCTGCATTAACTCAGGATGAGAACTCTGGAAAAGTACCCTTAAGTTGATGATTAGACTAGCCGCAGGCTTTAGCCTGCGTTTTAACACACCCCCGTCCCCTGTAGGGGCAGACCTATGTGTCTGCCCAAGGCGAACACGCAGATTCGCCCCTACGAGGGGAGAAAGGGGTGTGTGTCTTAAATGCCCATTGTCCGCCTCTGGCGGACCAATGGACTCCAAGGTTTTCCTCTTTTCTATTCTTAATCCCCCAACTTCTTTTGTATAACGAACACAATTATTGGTCCAGCTATCGAACCTATAAATCCAAGTATAGCAAGAATAAACTGTATATAATGCTTTACAAAATATCTTTTGACTCTCTTCCACCAGGGTGCGGCTACATTTATCTCTGGTCTAGCAAGGAAGTCTTTTATGTCCTTAGGAAAATGGGGATTTGCTTTCACGAGCTCGCAGCAAGCCTTCTCAAATATTCCCTTAGATGTATAACGGGCAGAACGGTACTTCTGGAGAATATAGTCAACAAACCTTTTTATGTCTTTTTGGGTCTCAATTGGAGTTTTCCCGTCAACACGGTACACTGTGTCTAAGGAGATTAGTTTAAAATTTTCAGGAAAATAATTAGGGTCTTTCAGGGTTTTATTAGAGTCTTTTCCGCTTATAAGTTTTGCTTTAGGAAGGATTGGAGCGCTTACTGGTTTTACCCTTGTGAAGGATTTAAGCCCTAACTCTTTTGCGAGTTGCTCAAGGATACTATTTATCAGGTTTGCTTGTTTTTTGGCAGGCGATGACATGTCCACTCTCCCATAGTCTCCAGGGCGAAGGGTAGGGCAGGTGGTGGTGTGATTGCCACTTATCAGGGTGCACTCCCTATCCCCACCCGTCAACAAACCTGTGCAATTATACTTGACAGCCCCTGCTGTTAGTAGTAGATTCTCACGACAGAAAAGCCTCTCTGAGAAGCACAACCGAAACGAACAATCGATACCTCAGTACAGCTCAAAAAAGAAGTCTAGATATGTTTTTATCGCCACAATTCCCCAGACAGGCTAATAATCTATAGAATTGGGTAGCGGTACTGGCGGGTAAGAGAATCAATAAGGAGATGCTTCTTCCTACGGCCTCTCATGGCATGGGATAGAGAGCGAAAGCCATGCTAAGGAGACAATCAACTTTCCTTGCTATACTTTTCTTAGTTAGTACCACTACCTCAATAGGGTATGCTAGCGGTTCTCGGGAGGAGTTTAGCTCATCTGAAGGGAGATTCTCAGCTTGGTTTCCTAATAAACCAGCCGAAGAGGTTCAGACCCTTAACAGCCCAATAGGCCAACTCAAACTGCATATCTTCATGGTAACAGGCGAGAAACATTTTTTTTGTGTTGGTTATTGTGACTATCCCTATGCGGGTGTTCAGACTGTTCCTGTGAGTGTGCTGCTAGATGGCGCGCGTGATGGAGCTTTGGAGAATCTGCAACGTATCGTGAAGGCAACGTTGTTAAGCGAAAAATCAATTTCGCTTAATGGCTATCCCGGAAGAGAAATAAAGGTCAAGTGCGAAGGTTCTAAATATACGGTTATCAGTTGGGGCAGATACTATCTAGTTGAAAACCGACTGTATTCGGTCGCCGTAACTTCTCCGGTGCAGGAAATCGACTCTACGATACCCCAGAGGTTCCTAGACTCTTTCCAGTTTTGGAACAGCCAGCCTGCAAGTTCGCCAGAACACCGCCAAGAAGAGGTTGAAGAATATACTATGACAGCGATAAGCAGAATGCTATCATCTGCTAGGGACTTAATACAAGATACATCAATTATAATTATAAGAGCGGAAACGGATGGACGAATACCAACGGAACTAAGTGGTTTGAAAAGTACCGTTGAAGAAAGAGTTGAGGCCTGGGGAACTATTTTAGGAAGGTTTCAGGAAGAGCTTGTAGTATTAGAGAATAAATTGTTAGGGTTCGACAATATGAGCGAAGAGGCACGAGAAAAGCTGGGATGGGAGGCGTTTAAACTAGAGTCAGCAACCGCTGGTTTTGCGTTTAGAATTGGAGTTACGGTGGGTATCCAAAAGCTCGTGTCACCATAAAGACAACAACATTAAATAAGAAAAGGAAAATCACTTAGTACCTCGAAAGGAAGCATATGGAACCGAGTAGGGTAGAAACCAAACCATCCAGAATGAGTTTCAGGTGGAAATTAGCTTGGATTCTTGTCCCCGCCGTTACTTTTGCATTTGGCATGGGGATTGGGTTGGAGGAAGGTTTTAACACATATTCATATCTAAAGCTCGGTGTTGAAGCCAGAATCTTCCTTATTGGGCTTCAATATGCTTTCCTTGCCTCGGCTTTCTCTGCATTAGTACTTGCGATAGTATTCTTCACTATAGGCAAAGGTGGCAAGGGTGGAGGAGTTAATCATGTTTCTTACAGCTCTCGGTCTAAGAATGTGTGGGTATCCGGGATAAGTGGGTTGGTGTTTCTAACTGGAGTATTTACATGGATATGGTTAAGGGACCATAGCGGTTTCTCATTTGGATTTGTGGAAGGTGTGATGCTAGCGGGTCTTATTGGGGGAATTACTGGCGCTGTTATGAGTTTAGTCAAATCTAAACACTCAACAGATGCAATATTGGTTACCGCCGGCAAGCACTCTCGTAAGTTTGATGTATCAACTGGAAATTCAAATGTAGGAAAAGCTACAGGGTCACTCGATGGGAACAAAGGTGCCGTGATTGAAGAAGAGGCAACACTACCACAGGGCACGATAATAAAATGTCCCCTCTGCGACAAACCAATAAGTGTTTTACATTGCGAAAAATCGGGCCATGTACAATGCCCGCATAGTAATTGCCATGCACGCCTCTTTTACGATGTGAAAACACGCACGTTGCATGTAGCGTAATAATGGTGACATCCCAAAATCATACCTCACCCTTTTAGCTCAAGAGGGCAAGATCGTTCTGGCTAAAATACACTCACTAGCCACACCTTAATCAACATCATCAAAACTTATGTGTAGCCTAGTCCCTGTGGCCTCCGCAATCCTCTCTAATGTCTTGACGGTATATCCATCGTAATTGTCACTCTCCCACCGATAATTTATCTGAATCGCCAAGAGGCGCAGAGGGAAGGTTCTTGGCCTTTATTTTCAGGATCGCAATGTCCCAATCCTTGTCAACACCCAATGTCCCTTCCACATCATAATAAGCCCCGTTTGTGAGCCTGACTTTTACAGTGTCAGCCCCTTCTATACAATGGTGGTTTGTAATAATGATACCTTTGGGGTCTGCGACAAATCCGCTGCCCTCCCCAAGGATTTTGCCATCTTTATCAAAGGCAGTTATAAAAACCACCGCTTGTCCGTATTCCCTGGCTATCTCCTCAGTAGATTTCTCACTGCTAAATAAGCCGGCATAACTCACACACGTAAAGAGTACAAAAGACAGGACAGATGAGCAGAGAATAAATAAGATAAGTTTTCGGAGCACTGGCAGGATACCTCTTAACCTTGTTTTGCCCATTCTTATATGCCTCCACCTGGGAAACACAAGTGATACGCTATAAAATGTTTTAATCGCAGGTTAATTACTCAGATAGACTATATTTAGAAGAAATTTACTACTAAAGGGGAGGATTGTCAACACCTTTAAATTTTATGAAAATCGAGCACTCGGAAAGGTTTCTCAAGATAAAGTTGTCATTCTGAGCGAAGCGAAGAATCTAATCCGTTATGTAGCGTGGCCGCTTTCTACCACGGTGACGTGCGAGCAAGCTCGCACGCTACATTAAAGATTTGCGCCGGGGGCGTCATGCCAGAGTGGGTAGGTCAAGGCCACGCCTTGACCGTTCCGCCTCAGGCGGATGACCTATCCCGGCTTTCGCTTTCAAGGGAAGTTACTCCCCCTGTCTCTCTAAACCGCTATCATCAGTTCAATGGCGTCGTAGTCCACAGAGGGAGATATCCCTTTTCTGCCTGTCTTTTCCTTCCTGGTAGTTACCAGGCCAAGATTTTCTAATAGCTTTACGTCCTGGGCCACGTTCTTCATGTCCCTGTCGGCCAGCCTGGAGAGTTGGAATAGGGTCTTAGGGTGGTGTTTCCTTATCAGGCGGAGGAGTTCTAGCCTCTTAGAGGTCAGGGCCTTTCTGAATGCCTCCGTATCCTCAAAGTAGACTCCTACATGTTTCTTGACCTTTTCTCCCCTCTCTATGGCCTTGCAGGTCTTGGCAAAGTCCTGGAGTGCCTCCCAGGTACTCTTTATCCCTATTCTTACTCTCTTTACCCTCACAATATTTCCTCTCTGTATCTCTGAATGTCTGAATAAAAGTCCTCTATTAGTTTATCCACGCCTTCAAACCTGTAAGGCTCTATATTGGTCCTCGTAGTGCCTATGGTCTCCCTTACCCTTTGCATTGTCGTAGCCTATAACCCTCCGACCATTAACAATGTAGACCAGAGAATACTTGTAACCATGAGGCTTGTCAGGGGTGGACTTGACTCTCCATATCTTAATCTCCCTGATATTATCTTCTCTGTCGTGAACTTTATCGTACCATACAAGCCTGGCCTTCACCTTGGGTATGATACACCTGATGTATGGGGAAAGTCAACTTAGAAGTTTATAGCCTCATAGAAAGACCTGAAACACCTTGTCATGCAAGAATCCAGGAAAGGGGTCAATTTCTCGGACAGCCACGAGGGCTGTCCCTACACATACTTCGGCAACAGCCTCACACTTGACACTGCGCCCTAAACCGCCTATTATCCCTTCAAGGGATTTCGCATGAAACACCGTCCGCTCCTCTTTATAGTCCTGGCTTTTTCTGCAGGGATTTTTTGGGACAGCTCAGTTCAATTGCCCTTCCTTTTGCTCCTGGGTCTTACTGCCGGTTCCCTTGCCCTCTGTTGGGGTGTCATGTTTGTGCGGCGGTCAGGTCTCGTGTACATGGCTGTCTGTCTGATGGCGGCATTTTGGGCAGGCGCTTCTTATCACCACGTTAGGTCTTACATTTATCCCGCAGACCACATAGTAAATCTGGTTACGGAGGATAAGCGCTTGATGCGGCTCCGCGGCGTTATTGTTGACATGCCAGCCGAACACCAAATGGCTCCACTTTCCCTACCTTGGGGGCAGGTAGAGACGAATGAGACCCGCGTCCGCTTTCCGATAGGGGTGGAAGAGGTGGAGGGCGCAACTGGGTGGCATAAAGTAGGGGGTGTGGTACTGGTCAATATATATGGTGCGGATAGTCCTCAATACAGACACGGCCAGAGGGTGGAGGTCTTGGGCAAGGTTTTCATCCCTCACGTACCCGGCAATCCAGGGCAGTTCAGCTATCGGCTGTATCTCCAAAGGCAGATGCCCAGCGTCCGTGCAGTAATGGACGTAGAGACTGCCAACAATGTGACGGTAATCGCGGAAGGTTGCGGTAATGGTTTTTCCCGCAAGGTATACGGTCTTAAGGAAAGACTTATTGACGTCATTCACTTATCCGCCCTCCCCGATAGTGCTTCCACCCTGGCCGGACTCGTTCTCGGCAGCCGGGAGGAGATTCCCAGGGATGTGATAGAAGACCTTATAAATACGGGCACGCTGCATTTTCTCGCCATCAGCGGCTTACAGGTTGGTATACTCGTATTGTCGGTATATCCCCTCTTACTTATACTCAAGGTTCCCAAGAGGATTGCCGTTCTTCTGATAATCGTTCTTACCAGTACTTATGCACTGTTAACGGGGCTGGAACCACCCGTGCTCAGGGCGGCGCTGATGGTGATTTTTGTATTTGGCGCCTATCTGGTAAGGAGACAGTGGGACTTTGCAAGTGGTATTGCAGCCGCAGTGATAATCATACTCATCTGGAATCCCTCTGACCTGTTTAACGTGGGTTTTCTACTGTCTGTGTCAGGGATATTGGGAATAGTTTATTTAGGCCCAGGGATAGAGGCTTTATTCTGGGGCGATTCAATCCTTGTGGAGCGGCTTCAGTCGGAAGAGGAACACTCACACCTGTATCGTAAGCTGTGGTTATATCTTCGTATGAGTATCTGCGTCTCGCTGGGGGCCTGGATAGCGACCTCTCCGCTTATACTATACTACTTCCATCGAGTTGTGCCGTTGGGCGCACCGCTCAGTGTTATTATCTTCCCGCTGGTATGGGTAGTTACGGTATGCGGGTTTATTATGCTGCCCCTGGGTCTTATTTCTCCTCTGCTGGTAACACCGGTTGCCTACGTGGCCGGCGCCTGCAATACGGCAATAAAGGTCGTAATCGCCTTCGCCGCCTCCGTTCCCGGGTGTTCATTTTATAGTCCGGCGCCTTCCTGGCCGTGGATTATTGGGTT
>Ga0156219_1077_pt2 | contig 6830 bp, 5 predicted proteins | sample RifCSPlowO2_12_FD_107867 | JGI IMG/M metagenome (GOLD analysis project Ga0156219, IMG submission 107867) | Planctomycetes bacterium RIFCSPLOWO2_12_FULL_50_35 | reverse complement strand
CTGGCCGTGGATTATTGGGTTATATGCCCTGGCTGCACTGTTCATGTTAAGAGGAGCAGTGGGGTTAAGGCTTGCCTACGCCGTGGGTATATGTCTTGTAGTCGGCAATATATATGTTTATGGTCGTATAACGGGTGCGTTGACTGAGGGTGGTGGTGCGCTCCGGCTTACGTGTCTGGATGTGGGGCATGGTAACTGTGCGCTCGTACAATCGCCCAATGGTAAGAATATACTTTATGACGCCGGGAAGCGGGGACAGTCTGATGTGGGAAAGAATGTCATCGCACCATTTCTGTGGCATACGGGTGTCAGTACGATTGACGCAGCGGTTATATCTCATATAGATGCGGACCACTATAACGGGCTGCCGTCTTTGATTGAAAGGTTTCGTGTCCGTAAGGTCTTGGTAAACGGACAGCTCTTTCACTCGCCGGATGCGCGTGGACTCCTGGGGTTTCTGGCCGATAAGGATGTTCCTGTCGAGGTTGTCGAAAGGGGGGCAGAGCTTGATGGTTTGGGGGATGTCAGCGTGAAGGTTCTTAATCCGCCGGGCAATGCCGGCGGGCTTTCACACAACGACACCTCCTGTGTGCTGATGATAGAATACGGGGGAAGAGGCGTTCTCCTGTGCGGAGACATACAGGAGCAGGGCATAGAGGTTCTGCTGGATTCGGGATATGACCTGAAAGCCGACGTTGTTCAGTCGCCGCATCACGGCGGGTATATCAGCAACGTTGCCAAATTGTACGCAGCCGTAAGACCGCAGTATATACTGGTCAGTACAGACTCTACCGAGGATTTATCTGCTCAGAGACCTGAAGGAAGTTTGACACTACGGACACATGAGGCCGGTGCGCTTTTCCTGAAGATGAATAAGCAGGGAATCAATGTCCGGACGTTTAATGACGGGGAGGTTGTAAGCGATTAACGGGTTCTGCTAGGGGTTGTGTTAATGCTGTGCGCCATTCTGAGTGAGGCGGAGAATCCAGCACCTCACTCAGAATGACGGTCATGCAGGATTTGCAATGGCTCGATTAATTAACGCCCTTTATTTCAATTTTGGCCGCGGTCATCTGTTTCTCTATGAGGTCCTGTATCTGGTCTTCGATGTAGCTCTCCTTTACCTCTTCTTTAACCGCCTCAAGTGCCACCGGTTTTCCCTCTTTCCTGTCCGTAACTTTTATGATGTGGAAACCGAACTGTGTTTGAACCGGTTCGCTTATTTCTCCAACCTTTAAAGCGAAGGCCGCCTCGGCAAAGGGCTCTATCATTACTCCTTTCCTGGGGAAGTAGCCCAGGTCGCCGCCGTTCTTGGCGGAAGGGCAGTTTGAATTCGCCTTGGCGAGTTCCTCAAAATTTGCCCCACCGTTCAACTGTTCCTTTAGTTTGTGTATCTTGTCAAACGCTATGGCATAATCTTTTTTTGCTTTGAGGTTTCTCGTGTCAATAAGGATATGACTGGCTTTTACCTCCTCACCGGTAAAGGCTGCCTTGTTTGCATTAAAGTATTCCGTGAGTACGGCATCATTAACCTGTTGACCAAAGTAATTCTTCAGCCCCACAGAGTTTCTTATCTCTCTCCTTAGTTGTTCTACGCTGGTGCCAAAACCTGCCAGGATGTCTTCCAGCGGCTGTCCCGCAGTTTTGGGGTTTTTCTTTGTGTTTTCCTGTAAGTCGTTGACAGCGGTTTCTACCAGCTGCTCATCCACCTGAATCCCTTCTTTTCCAATGAATTGTGTTATAACGAGTTGTACAATCATTTCATCGAGAATCTCGTTCTTGGCATCTTGCAACATGGAAGGGTCTATGCCTTTGTACCTGTTTAGGCGCTTTTCTACTTCACTCTTATAGATGTTTTCACCGTTTACAACGGCTGCAACCTCATCGCCCTGTGCTTGTGCCTGTGTCTGTTCAGCGGAGAAAACTGGATTAGGGGTGAACAACAGGGTCGGGATAGATACGGCAACTGTAACGATGTATTTGGATATCATGTTCACAGGAAAACCTCTCGTTTCTAAAATGGCAGAAATGAACGAATGCAAGGTTAAAATGGGTTTTTGTATCTCTACCTCTAAAAACACAACTCCGGTAAGTGGTGCATACCTGCTGATAAGAATAGGGCCCCAAAGACCTTATAGGCATCTTAAATCAAAAACCTGGGCTGTCAAGTGAAATTAGACGAACGGGTTCTATATTTTCCTTGACATTATCCGGACATATTAGGTATCATTCCTTGTCAAATTTTGTGGGGACTTACGTTAGGGTAACAATGCCTAGCTGAGAAAGGAGGGTTCAACAAGATGAGGAGTTTGTTAAAGATGGTGGGAACCGTGGTCCTGGGAGGTTTAGTGTGCTTTTCTGTAGCGTCGTACTCCTTCAGTGACCAGGCGGTTGCAGGTATAAAGTGTAAGCTGGTGAATAAGGATACAGGCAAGGGTGCCCCCGCCGAGTTCAGCGCCAGGGTACAGAATAGCATCGATCCTACCTATGTATGCATAGATAGCACCGGCGCCGGCTGCAGCATCAATGTACCCGATACGGGCAAGCAATATGAGGTAAGATGTTTCCCCTGGAATGCAGAGTATGGCCTTGTGGACAGCACGTTACCTGTCTACGTCAGCGGCCATCATGCCCCGGTGCTTGATTGCCGGATGAAGATAGCCAGTGGAAACGGCGACGCCAACTTCGAGTGCAAGGAGTGGAAGGAGCACCACAGCCTCTACGAAGACGCAAAGTAGTAAGGCTTGCGGTTTTTTCCCGTCTGGCTGGTAGGTTATATTTTTAGATGAAATGTAGAAGGCGTGGGAGGTTTTAAAAAACCTCCCACGCCTTTTTTGTTTATAGACTTAATACATTTGTGTGGTACAAGGGAATAATAGTAAGTGAACTGCGGTTTTGGAGGCCAGTGTGAGGGGAATTCTTATCTATTCAGTTTAAAGGCGGTTTTGTTACAACCTGCTTTAGTTTATATTAGGACGCTTTAGTGCGTTTATTTTTTCGCCCCCTCTTGCAGTGACCGTTCGATATCCCGGATAAAAAGCTCAAATGCCCGGGCAGCACCCTCTAACTGGAGTTCTATATTTGATTTGGCCCAGAAATGGGCGAAGGCGAGGACGAGCAGGCCAATGGCAAGTCCTATCTTCCAGGTTCTTCCTTTTCCGATGGCCCATCCCGCCAGAGCTCCCAGTCCAGTCCAGTAAAGGAACAGTATTATCACAGTAAGAAATTCTGGCGCCTCCGGCCACAGCTTCATCACCAAAAAAACAGGAAGGGCACTTAGAAAGTTAATCACACCTTCCAAACCAGCTTTTTCCGCAAGACCGGTGAGAGACATAACGGCGATTAAGCCTGCGACAACAAGACCGCCAACCGTCCCCCACACCCAGGATTTGTTAAATATCTTCATGACCATTTACCTTTGATAATTTCAAAAATCGATATCTTGGAGATTATTATTTAGTTGTTTCGTTCCGAGACCTCTGCAAAAGTACCAGAAATTGAAGGTGTAAAATGTAGCCGCACCCTTTAGGGTGCGTATAACGCAGGCTAAAGCCTGCGACTACCCCTAAATTGATGATTAGACTACTTTTGCAGAGGTCTCGTTCCATTCGGGATGCCAATTATACATATATTCCCAAGGTTCCACTAAAAATATGGGGATGTTATTCTTTGTCTAACTTCAACTTGTATTCCGTCATCTCGCCCACCTTTATTTTGTCTGGGGCAGGTCTATTACATTGGTGTGACCCGCAGTAATCTCAATCCCCTCATACCATGTCTCTGGAGTTGAATTTATCCTGACGTCATAGGTACCTGGCTGTAGTTCTACGGTGTCCTCTTCGGCTGCCCATGTATTGCCGTGCGCAATATGTTTACTCCTGTCTCCGCCGGCATAGACATCAAAGGCGGTCATGGACAATCCTTTAACTACCAGACTGCCTGTCTGGGACGGGTCCATTACGGTTACATTGGTATGTTGACCAGTGGAAATCCCAATTCCCTCATACCATACGAAGGTAAGGGCGTCGAATTCTACTTTTATGTTATATGTCCCCGGCGGAAGTTCCACGGTCATGGCTGCAATTGACCCTGTGTCGCCATGCGCAATATATTTTTCCCTGTTCCCACTGGGATGGACTTTAAAACCAACAGTGTCCTTTGCTTGAACCATCAGCCTCCCGGTCTGCGGCAGGTCTACCACCTTGGTGTGGCCTACGGCAATCCCCACCCCCTCGTACCAAACCGGTGGTTTAGACTCTACCTCTATGTCGTACGTCCCCGGCGGCAGTTCCTCGGTCCTTTGTGCGATTGTCCACGTATTGCCGCTTGCAATTATTTTTTCCCTGTCTCCACTGGCATAGACACGAAAACCAATCATAGGTGATTCGCCTGCGGCGTCCTTTCCTTGAACCACCAGTCTGCCTGTCTGCGGCAGGTCTATTACCTTGGCATGACCTTCGGCAATCTCGACCCCGTCGTACCAGATCTCTGGGGTCAAATTTACCATGATGTCATAGGTGTCCGGCGGCAGGCCTTTTACTATGTTTATCGTCCCGCTTTCTATTATTTTTTCCCTGTCGCCGTGTTTATAGACGTAAAAGCCGACGCTGAGCGGCTTACCTGCCGCATCATTTCCCCGAATCTCTATACTTCCATGCGGGCCTGCAGGGCCGGCGGCGGGAGGCTCTTCCTTGACGACCTTCTCCTTGGGCACGACCTCTTTTGCGGGAATCTCCTGTGTTTTCGGTCTGGACAGGTCAATTGCCGTGAGCTGTCCTCCGGCAATCTTGACTCCCTCATACCATGCCTCAGGCGCTAAATCCACCCTGACGTCATAGATTCCGGGAGGCAGGTCTACGGTCTCATTCACCTGTCGGACTGTAGCCTTTTTCCCCCTCTCTCCGCCGGTATAAACGGTAAAGGACGCAGCAAGCGGTTTGCCGGCGGCATCGTTTCCAAAGACAAGAAGTCTCCCCGGTGGGGGAAGTTCTATTACCTTGCTCTGTCGTGATATTATCTCCACTGCGTCAAACCATACCTCGCCGGACTCCAAAGCCACCTTGATGTCGTAAACGCCCGGCTGTATCTCTATGGGTATGTTCACATAGCTTTCTGTAACGGGTTTTTCTCTCTCTCCACGTGCGTAGACGGTAAACGGGATGCTGGTTGGACCCCCCTCGGCATTGGTCCCCCAAATCTCAAGCCTTCCGGGCGGGGGCAGCTCAATCACGGTACTCTTGCCAGCGGTTATCTCGACTCCCTCATACAATGCTTCGGGATTTAAATTTACCATCACATCATAGGTGCGTGGCGGCAGGTCTTTGTAGTAATTTACATACCGGCGTTTAATCGGCTTTTCTCTCTCCCCACGTTCATAGACAGTGAAGTAGAAAGTGCCGTCATACTCCTCGCCGAGGGCGTTCTTCCCTTTAACATCCAGTCTCCCAAGCGGGGGTAGTTCGACTGCCTTGCTCTGCCCCGCGATAATTTCTACCGACTCGAACCAGATGTCAGGCAGGAAATCTACCCTGATATCATAGGTTCCCGGCGGCAGGTTCAGTGGTTCTTTTACCTTGCCGTACGCGGCCTGCCGTTTTTTCTCTCCCGCCGGATAGACATAAAAATCAACGTCAAGGCCGAAAGGCTGGCTCAAGGCGTCTTTCCCCAGGACCTCAATCCTTCCCTGCCCGCCCGGAATGTCGGCCGCAGGTTGCTCAGCGGGGGCCTCTTTCCCTTCGGCTATAAGCGCGCCCGGCGCGGGGAGGTCTATAACCTCGCTGCCTCCGGCCTTTATCTTTATCCCTTCAAACCAGACCCCCTTTGGTTCTGTGTTCGCCATTATGTCGTACGTGCCGGGGAGCAGGTTCTTGGGTATATTTACGTCGCCGATGGCCACCGCCTCTTCCCTTTTCCCCTGCAGATATACATAAAAACGGTAGCCGCTGAGCAGTTCGCCTGCGGCGTCTTTTCCCCGGACTTCAAGCCTCCCCAGCTTGGGAAGGTCTATAACCTTTTTCTCTCCGGATTTTATCTCCACCGCCTCGTACCAGACCGCGGGTTCTAAATCCACCTTTATGTCATAGGTGCCTGGCTGAAATTCTTTTGGGCTATTTACGTAGCTTTCTGCGGCAGGGAACATCCTTTCCCCCGGTTTATAGATGGAAAAGACATAGACCCTGAGCGGCTCACCCAGGGCGTTCTCCCCGCGAACGTCGAGTCTGCCTGTCTGTGGCATGTCTATGACCTTGTCCCGGCCTGCCGTTATCTCGACGGCCTCAAGAAAGACCCGGGGGTCGGAATCTACCTCGATGTCGTATGCGCCTGCCAGGACGTACTCGGAGGGTTTGTTGGAAGTCCCATTTATCACCAATTCCCTTTTACCGTCACGTGTGTATACATAAAAGCTTTGTTCCAGCGGCTTGTTGTCGCTGTTTTTCTCATTGATGAGGATGCGGCCGTACCCCCCGACATTGAGAGCAGTAGTTTTTCCTTCCTCTATTACTACATCCCGGAGCCAGAGAGCGGGATGTACAGGTACCTTCACGTCGTAAGCGCCAGTGGGCAGGTCGGCAACTTGACCTGTACGCCCAACGAGTACAGGGTCTGGAATTTTAGGGTTGGGGCCGGGGTAGTAAACGGAAAATTCCTTCTCCTCCGGCTTCCCTTCTACCCCTGTAAACGTCATGAGCAGTTGGCCGATTTTGTTCGGTTCGGCCGGGCCTGCAACGGTGTGGAAGCGCGCCCAGATCGTCCCCGAGATAAGCAGGTTGAAGGCGACGTTAACGGCCAGAAATAAGCTTACACAGCGCAATATATAAAAACGGCTTCTC
>Ga0156219_1057_pt1 | contig 7122 bp, 5 predicted proteins | sample RifCSPlowO2_12_FD_107867 | JGI IMG/M metagenome (GOLD analysis project Ga0156219, IMG submission 107867) | Planctomycetes bacterium RIFCSPLOWO2_12_FULL_50_35 | reverse complement strand
TGCACAGACCCTGCGCAGGTCGGTAATCAGGGGTCTGACAAACAACTCATAAGCCCGTGCACCGTTTTTGATTTCCGGGATGTTGCTCGGCGCCTGCTCGAGTGTCTTGATAAAGGAATTCTCCAGGTTTTTACCGCTTATATCCTCGGCAAGCTGCATGGCGCGGGCGGCGTACTGAATAACCTGTGTCGTTTCGATACCCGAAATGTCCTCAAAGAACCACCCGCAGCTCGTGTACATGAGCATGGCGTTACGCTGCATCTCAAGAAGTTTAAGAACCTTTATCTTCTCTTCCCTTGAGAGCTTTTTCCGTGCATGCCTTAAAAGGAACTGCTCCACGTTATCTGTAGACCTGTCGAGGACACAGTCAATATAGTCGTCCCTCGTCCCCCATGGGTCTTTTACATAGGATGCCGCTTCCCCCTCATAAATGGGAATGAGGGCGTCCCTGAGATGATCCAACGCCCGGCGCAGATGCGGCCGCCAGGCCTGCCTCCACCCGGGATGTATACCTGTCGTGCATCCACAGTCGTTCCTCCATCTCTCGACACCGTGAACACAGCTCCACGAGGTATTCTCGATAATCTCCACCTCGTGCATAGGCGGGTGTTTTGCCAGATAGTCTCCGTAGACGGTTATCTCCGCAAGGCCATTGGACTCTATGTAATCGAGGCAATAGGCCAGGGCCATGTCGCCGTAGCGGTGGTGGTGCCCATAGGTCTCTCCGTCCGTAGCTATGTGGACAAGCTGCGAGAAGTCCCCTTCGGAAAATACGCCCAGGAGTCTCTTCGCAAATTCATCCCCGCTTTTTAAAAGGCCGCCAAAGGCGACGTCTTGCGCTATCGGGCCGTCGTAGAAAAAGATGTTTATTGTCCTGCCCGAAGGTAGCTCGCACAGGTAGGGCATTTTCGGGTCTATTCTGCCGCCGCTTACGTCATGCCACCTTTTATCCCCCACCTTTCTCGCACGGCTCGCCTGAGAGGGGGCAAGGATAGTGAACCTGATCCCGAGGCCGGCGAGTATATCGAGGGTCTCCAGGTCCACGGCTGTCTCGGGAAGCCACATGCCCTCAGGGTCTCTGCCGAATCGGAACTTGAAGTCCTCAATACCCCAGATTACCTGCGTGCGCTTGTCACGACTGTTTGCAAGGGGCATAATCACGTGGCTGTAGGCCTGGGAAATGGCCGCACCGTGACCTGAAAATCTATTCCGGCTCACCCGGTCAGCTTCGATAACCGCCCTGTACGTCTCCGGCACATGGGTCTGCATCCAGGAAAGAAGGGAGGGACCAAAATTGAAGCTTATCTTCGAATAATTATTGACAATATCTTTAATCCTCTTGTCGTGGTCGAGGATGCGCGAGGCGGCGTTCGGCGCATAACACTCCGCCGCTATCCTTTCGTTCCAGTCATGGTAGGGGTAGGCCGAGTATTGCTGTTCAATCGCCTCAAGCCAGGGATTCTCTCTGGGCGGCTGATAGAAATGACCGTGAATACTGATATAACGTTTCATACGGCTCCTTAGTCTTGTGCAAAGAAGTTCAGCTGCAGGCAACTCCGTTCTTAACTAATGGTCTCCCATTCTACACAGAGCCAGGCTGAAGGGGACTTACAAAGACCTTTTTCTCCATACTGAGGGGCGGAATTCATCCCAGTCTGTCATGTTTGAAGTAAAGCAGGCCCAACGGCGGCAGGCTGAGGGAGAGGGAATGGCTCTTGTTGTGAAAAGACACGGGTGCGGCCTCAAGGCCCCCGAAGTTGCCTTGGCCACTGCCTCCATATTCCTCGGCATCACTATTTAATACCTCTCTCCAGAATCCTCCCATAGGGACTCCGACCCTGTAGCCATGCCGCACAACGGGGGTAAAATTGCAAATCACGAGTATTATATCCTTTGTCGTCCTCGCTCTCCTTACGAAACTGACAATGCCCTGTTCCGAATCGCCACAATCTATCCACTCAAATCCCCCCGGTTCAAAGTCCAGCTCGTGCGCGGCGGGTTCGCTTCTGTAGAAGTGGTTCAAGTCCCGCACCCACCGCTGGAGGTCCTGATGGGGTGGATACTTCAGGAGGTGCCAATGCAGGCTCTCTTCGTGGTACCATTCCCGCCGCTGTCCGAACTCTCCGCCCATGAAGATAAGTTTCTTACCCGGATGCGCATACATGTATCCGAAAAGAAGCCGAAGGTTTGCGAATTTTTGCCAGTCGTCGCCGGGCATTTTCCCGATGAGGGAGCCCTTCCCGTAGACAACTTCATCGTGCGAGAGGGAGAGGACAAAGTTCTCCGAAAAGGCGTACAGCATGCTGAACGTTAAATCATTGTGGTGGAATTTCCGATGGACGGGGTCCTTTGAGAAATACCCGAGCGTGTCGTGCATCCAGCCCATGTTCCACTTAAGACCAAAACCGAGCCCCCCCACATACGCGGGCCGCGAGACCATGGACCAGGCCGTTGACTCCTCCGCCACGGTCTGCACATCGGGATGTTTCTCGTAGACCATCTCATTTAATCTGCGCAGGAACACTATCGCATCGAGGTTTTCCTTCCCGCCGTACTGGTTGGGAATCCACTCCCCCTCCTTCCTCCCGTAATCAAGATAGAGCATGGATGCAACCGCATCGACCCTGAGCCCGTCGACATGGTACTTCTCCAGCCAGAATAGGGCACTGCTGATCAGAAAACTACGCACCTCGTACCGGCCGTGGTTGAAGATGTAGCTGTGCCAGTCGGGGTGGTACCCCTTTTTGGGGTCGGCGTGCTCGTATAACCGAGTGCCGTCGAAGTAAACCAACCCGTGCCCGTCGTCCGGGAAATGAGAAGGCACCCAATCGAGAATAACGCCTATACCGTTCTGGTGGAGATAATCTATCAAATACATAAAATCCTGCGGGGTCCCATACCTGCTGGTCGGAGCAAAATAACCTATCGTCTGGTACCCCCAGGAACCATAAAAGGGGTGTTCCATAACCGGCAGGAACTCCACATGGGTGAAGCCCATATCTTTCACGTAATCTGCAAGGTAATGGGCCATCTCCCTGTAGGTCAGAAACCTGCTCCCCTCCTCAGGCACCCTTCTCCATGAACCAAGATGAACTTCATATATGGCAAGGGGGGCGTTGAGCGAGTTGGATTTCCCCCTGTTCTCCATCCACTCACTGTCGGCCCATTTATAATCCAGCTCCCATATCATGGAGGCGGTTTTGGGCGGCCTTTCACAGTAAAGGGCAAAGGGGTCGGCCTTATCCATCCTGTAGCCGTTGTGCCTGGAGACTACGTGATACTTATATACGGTCCCGCTGCCGATGCCCTCAATAAACCCCTCCCAGATTCCAGAACCGTCCTCTCTCTGCCTCAGGGCATGAGAACGATTGTCCCAACGGTTAAAGTCCCCTATAACCGAGACCCTCTCGGCGTTTGGGGCCCACACGGCAAAGTGTGCGCCTTTTACGCCGTTATTTCTTACAAGATGAGAGCCAAGCTTTTCGTAGAGCTTAAAATGGCTGCCTTCCCTAAACAAATATATATCATGGTCAGTAAAGAGGCTCATGTCGGACGTGCAGCCCTCTCTCCCTGTCGTAGTCTTGTTTGACATGGTCATGCCTCCAGCAGATCAGCACTCGTTTCTGTAAACACTTTTGGGCTCGACCCCAGAACTTACCACTTTTGAAACCATTAAGTATAATAAATCCTTCGCCCTTGGTCAAACGTAAGGCTGACGAAAAAACAGTCTGAAAAACCCAATACTTAACGTCAACAATATAAACCACCTCACTGAAGATATATACACTTTTGAGAAGGATTGGGGCTAAAAACACTAGAAGATGTGTCCGGATGAGAGGAGAAAGTGGGGAGCCAAGAGACCTAATGTACGACAAATATCGAATAGCCAAAAAGTGGGTAGAAGACGTCCAAAATCACGCAAATTGGGCTAAGGAAACCTTTGAAAGAGTTATTCTAATACCCTGTGTCATTCTGATCGAAGCGTGTAGCGTGGTCCGCCTAAGGCGGACTGCCACGTTCAACGTTGGTGTAGGGGGCGGGGCCGCTCGCAGCGGTCGCACCGCCCCGCCCCTACAGGATTCTTCGGTCGCTTTGCTCCCTCAGAATGACAATTATCCAGACTCTTTCAGAGGCCTCGTAGCCAACGGACTCAAAATTCTGTATTTCGCAAAACTCCCAAAACGTCAAATACCAACCGCTCTTATCGGCGGCTATCTCCATTGAATCTGGACATTATAAGTGGGGTGCATCTTAAAATGCATTGCCGCCTGCTCCAGCCCAACCCCCACCAGGCCTTCGAGGGACATGTCACCCAGACCTTCCTCATGAAGATAATACAGATAGCCGATGTCTTCAGGATTTATCCCCATGACCCTGGCCCCCAATGCATCCGCCTTTACGGGGTCTGTTGAGGCGATAGCCAGGTTCATCCTGACCAAATTACCCTCTCCCGGTCCCTTACCCTCCATTCCATAAAGGCCGTCTAAAACAACTAAATCAGGCCAGACCTCTTTAACCATGGTCACTATATTCTTGTGTATCAGTTTTATACCCCGGCGATATGAGGGTATATATCCTATTACCAAATCCACGAACCCCATTGCATGCCGCCTCAACAAGGATATGGCCCAGGTGGGTACATAATCGAATATCGTCCTGCTACCATTGCCATTAGAGCTTGCGGCCTTCAGACCGTGGATCATGGACTTGTCACACTGCTTAACGACCCCAACCATATTTTTTATCCCAAGGGTCGCAACGGCATAGTTGTGGGTCTTGGGCAGGTTAACGGATATCCTGTAATCAAAGTCTTCAACCACATGCCGTACAATACCTATAGTCGCAACCCCTCCCAGGGTGTATATTTGAACAGGTACACACTCGGAGAAATCCTCTATACACTCTAACCTGACATTCTTGAATTCCTTCTCCAAGTCAGCGTAACCAAATTTCTCGAATACCTCCCTTGTAGTGGTGCCGCCGTAGAATGCACCTGCACTCCCTTCAAATACAACTATCTCTTTCTCGGCAAAGTTATCGTAATTTCTTGCAAGAAATTCGATAATACTCCTCACCGTCTCTACGTTCGTATTGCCCCTGGGGTCATCGGAAGACAGCAGGTTGGGCTTTATCAGTATCCTCTTCTTATCATTTATTGCACCCAAGTCCCTCTTGATAAGCTCAAGCGCTCTGGATATATTGCTGGACCTGTCCTCGCCTTTTACCAATGACACTAATCTGTTATTTCTCATAGCCTTAGGATTATATTTTGTCCACGTCCCGGGCGCAAGGTAAAACCAATTAGACAAGAAGGGGCCCTCTCTAAGAGGGCCCCTCAGGCAAAAACGCTCACATCCTGGCGCAAGGCGGGTCAACCCCGGCCCCTAAGCCTTGCATTCGCACTCAACTCCAGAGACATCAAAGCCTGCATTCTTCACTGCTCCTACGAGCTTCTTATGGTCGGAGCCTTTCGTGACCTTGACGTCTGCCCCACCGGCCTCCCAACTCACATTGGCTTCCTTTACCTCCGGCAATTTGCTAAGCGCCGTCTTTACCTTTGCCTGGCAGCCACCGCAGGTCATGCCCTTAATCTCCAAGTGGACACTTTCCAACTCCTCGGCTGCCGTGACCACTGGGACATAAGACACAAAAAGTCCAACAGGCAAAACAACTGCCAAAGACAGTACTGCAATAACAACCAGCATCCTTCCCATTAACCTCATCTTGTTCTCCTCCTACTATTCTGTTTCAATCCACATTAAAGCTAAATAAGGGCAGCGTATAAGCACACCCTTACTTAAACCCTTTTAAAGGCCCTTAAAAGGGCGTTAAGTTCGTGAGACGAGACGCCAAAAACCACCGCCTCATCAACGTCTATCATCGTCAGGTTAGTACCCTCTGATGCTATATTCACAAAGCCCCTGTTACTTTCCAATAAATCCTTAGCCTGCGGGAAGCTGTCAAGGTCTTCCTTGCGGAGGATGAACACCGAAACAGGTGTGCCGCAGCACTGGTACTCAAGGAAGGCCATCTCTATATCCCTAAGGTAATACGGCCTTCCACCCACAAGTTCCACATCATGCCCCCCTATGCGCCCCGACTGCGGCATATGACCGGGGAGGGACATCCGTTTGAAACCCTCCGGCCAGACTATGCCCTTCTCCACGGCTATTTCATCCTTCAAATACCTCTCGTGAACCTCCTGGAGGGCCAAGATAAGGGTCTTGTCCGCAGGTTTTTTGACCCAGAAAAAGAAGGTTGACAGGCCAATGACAAGTGCCGCTGCAACGGCCACCGGCACAAGCCATTTCAGGCTAATCCATCTCCTGGTGCTATCTTCTGGCACATAATCAACGGCACCAACACTTGTCTGTACTGACTCCCATATATGCCCAGGCATCCGTTCTTCCTTAAGCTTTCTCACCAACAGTCTCTCTACCTCCTGTTCCTGAGCAAAACGTCTCTGGCAGTCCTGGCAGATGTCCAGATGATTTGTTATCTCTATGCAGGTCTTGGCATCAAGTTCTGAATCCATGTATGGGCTCAGGTATTTTATGTATTCTTTACATCTCATAGGTATCCCCTTTGCCGTGCATACTCGCTCAGAGATTCCCGCAACCTTGCCCTGGCGCGAAAGAGGTGACTCATGACCGTGCCCACGGGTATCTCCAGAAAATCGGCAATCTCTTTATACGCAAAGCCCTCTACAGCCCTTAAAAGAAATACCATGCGCTCTCCCGGACTGAGCGAAAGCAGCGCCAATTTCACACGGTCATCCAACTTCTCAAAGACCGCCTGAGGGTCTTGGAGGATTGAGCTGTAAGTAGACTCCTTCTCAAGCATCTCCAGAAGGTCCACATCCTGCCACGACGCATTAAACTGGACGTCCTTCCTGAACTTCTTGTTGTAATTAAATATCTTGTTTATAAGGAAACGGTACATCCAGCCCCTGAAGTTCGTGCCTGGCTCGAATCTGCTAAATGCCTTGTAAGCAGAAAGAATGGCGTCCTGGAGCACGTCCTCAGCGCTGTTTTTGTCCCATATAACGTGCAAACAAAAACGGTAAAAGCTGTCTTTGTGCTCACTCAGGAGCCGTAAAAATTCCTCTGCTTTTTTTGGGTT
>Ga0156219_1056_pt1 | contig 8470 bp, 9 predicted proteins | sample RifCSPlowO2_12_FD_107867 | JGI IMG/M metagenome (GOLD analysis project Ga0156219, IMG submission 107867) | Planctomycetes bacterium RIFCSPLOWO2_12_FULL_50_35 | reverse complement strand
GTGGTCTGCTTTACGGGTTCTTATTTGTCAGGTACGAGCCAAGACTCTGGGACATGGTTGCTGTGTGGCAGGCCAGACAAAGAGAAAGAGAGATGAGAGAAAACGTAGAGATACGCAGAAGGGTAGATATGATTCTGGATAAGCTAAACCGCGAGGGTATTGGAAACCTTACAAAAAAGGAGCTGGAATTTCTGCAAAATGCCAGCAAGAAATATAAAAAATGGCAGATGGAGCGAAAGGTATGACGCATGATTAAGGTGGCGGTTAATGGTGCCTGTGGTCGAATGGGTGCAAGGGTGATGGCGAACGTATGGGAGGATAAAGAGCTTCGGCTTATAGCGGCGCTTGAAAGGGAGGGGCATCCGCTCCTGGGACAAGATATTGGGCCCGCATTGGGGGTGAAGGAGTGCGGCGTAAAGGTAACTCGTGAATCCAACGGCAAGGCAGACGTCCTCATCGACTTTTCAGAACCGGCTTCCAGCGTAGACAAGGCGGTCCATTTTGCCGCTATGGGTACGGCCTTGGTAATCGGTACCACCGGTCACAGCCAGGAGCAGTTCTCAAAGATTAAGGAAGCCTCCCGCAAGGTACCGTGTCTTATCAGTCCGAATATGAGTCTTGGAGTAAATCTCATCTTTCAGCTTGCCGCCCAGGTAGCCAAGGCGCTGGGGAATGATTACGATATTGAGATTGTAGAGACACACCATCGCTTTAAGAAAGATGCCCCAAGCGGCACGGCCCTGAAGATTGCCCAGGAGATATGCAAGGCGACAAACAAAAAGCTGGAGGACGTAGCCATCTACGGCCGCAAAGGTCTAGTCGGCGAACGCCCGAAAGGCGAGATATGTATCCACGCCCTAAGGGTGGGGGACACTGTGGGAGACCACAAGGTGGTCTTTGGGAACCTTGGGGAGACCTTTGAACTCGTTCACAGCGCTCACAGCCGCGACACGTTTGCCATGGGGGCCGTCAGGGCGGCGAAGCTTATTGTGAATAAGCCTCCGGGCCTCTATGAGATGAAGGATGTGGTAAAGATATAACCCCCCCGTTAGTGCCCGTCTTTCGTGAGCTTGAAAAGGTGGATAAGCGTGTTATAATACGTCTTATAAAAAAATACCTCTGTATTTGTTGGGTCGTTTCAATGCATTGAATAAGGCGCTTTTTGTGAGTTGTGAAAGGAGAGCTTTGCGATGGCTGCGAGGGAAAAGATAATCGGTATAGACCTGGGTACGACGAATTCGGTTGTTGCCGTAATGGAAGGCGACCAGACTACGGTAATAGTCAATTCCCAGGGAGGCAGGCTCACTCCTTCCTGTGTGGCGTTTACTGATAAGGGCGAGCGCCTGGTAGGTCAACTGGCCAAACGGCAGGCCATCATAAACCCGAAGAATACCGTATACTCGATAAAGCGTTTTATGGGCAGGAGGCACAGCGAAGTATCCGAGGAAGAGAAGCTCGTTCCGTTCAAGATAGTAGGTGCCCCAGAGGAGCTTGTAAAGGTAGAGATAAGGGGTAAGGACTATACTCCGCCGGAGATCTCTGCCATGGTCCTTCAAGACCTAAAAAAGACGGCAGAGGAATATCTCGGTCATCCGATCGAAAAGGCGGTTGTTACCGTACCTGCCTATTTCAATGACAGCCAACGTCAGGCCACCAAAGACGCTGGGCAGATTGCCGGACTGGATGTCGTGAGGATAATCAATGAACCAACGGCTTCCTGCCTTGCCTATGGTCTTGAAAAGAAGAAAACGGGCAAGCTCGCAGTCTTCGACCTTGGGGGAGGCACATTTGACATCTCCATCTTGGAGGTGGGCGATGGTGTATTCCAAGTGCTTTCCACCAACGGTGATACGCACTTGGGAGGTGACGACTTTGATGATATTCTTATGAATTACATGGCGGATGAATTTCAGAAAGAACACGGTATAGACCTCAGGAAAGACCCGATGGCACATCAGCGTCTGAAAGAGGCCGCAGAGAAGGCAAAATGCGAGTTGTCTAACTCCATGAATGCGGAGATAAATCTCCCCTTTATTACCGCAGACCAGACAGGACCGAAACACCTTGCAATGAGCATTACGCGTGCAAAATTTGAGCAAATGGTTGAGCGCCTGATACAGAGATGCAAGAGACCGTGTGAAAACGCCATGTCCGATGCGAAACTCTCTCCTCACGATGTAGATGAGGTCGTACTGGTAGGCGGACAGACCAGGATGCCCAGGGTACGGGAGCTGGTAAGAGAGATATTTAAAAAAGAGCCGCAAAAAGGTGTAAATCCGGATGAGGTTGTAGCCGTTGGGGCGGCCATTCAGGGTGCCGTGCTCTCCGGCGAGGTACGCGACGTACTCCTATTGGACGTTACCCCTCTCTCGTTAGGCATAGAAACTCTGGGCGGTGTAATGACCACACTGATACAGAGAAACACCACCATTCCTACCGGCAAGAAGGAGATTTTTTCCACCGCCGCCGACAGCCAGACGGCCGTTGACATCCATGTCTTGCAGGGAGAGCGGCCCATGGCCAGGGATAATCGTACATTGGGCCGATTTCAGCTTGCCGGCATACCACCGGCACCGAGGGGTATTCCCCAGATAGAGGTCTCTTTCGATATAGACGCAAACGGCATACTGAACGTTAATGCAAAGGACCTTGGGACCGGCAAGGGGCAGTCCATCATTATAAAGTCGTCTTCCGGCCTCTCGGATGAAGAGGTGCAGAGGATGCAGAAGGACGCCGAGAAGCATGTAGAGCAGGATAAGAAGGCCAGAGAGCTTGTGGATGCGAAGAACCAGGCCGACCAAATGATATACACTATGGAAAAGACCCTGAAAGAATCTGGAGACAAGGTAAGCCAGGCCGATAGAGATGCCGTAACCAGGGCGCTGGACAGGCTGAAATCGCTGAAGGACAGCAATAGTGCCGAAGAGATAAAGAAGGCTATCGAGGAGCTTACCCAGGCGTCTCATAAGCTTGCCCAGGTCATGTATGAATCCGCTGCGCAGAGGGGACAAGGGCCGGGTGCGAGTTCTGCCGGCGGTAAAAGGGAAGAAAAGGGAAAGGGCGAAGAGGTAATTGACGCAGACTTCGACGTGAAGGACTAGCCACTCGGGGTTGATTTTTTTATGTATTATTATATGAGGTCGGGCCTAGTCCCGACTTTTTTGTTTTAGTTTCTGTGAAATGTTATGAGACTCGATAAGCTTACAATAAAGGCCCAGGAGGCCATCCAAGAGGCACAACAGCTTGCCCAGTCCAAGGGACAGCAGCAGATAGAATCAGTACACCTCCTCTCCGCCCTGATTGAGCAAGAACAGGGCATAGTGGGGCCAATCCTTGAAAAATTGGGCGCAAATAAAGACTTCGTATATTCGAAGTGTCAGGATGTAATTGAGAGGCTTCCACAGGTTAGCAGCCCCGCAGGTTTTGGTCAGGTTTATATAAGCCCGGAACTCAATGAGATATTGAATGCGGCATGGGAAGAGGCTATGGGGCTTAAGGATGAATACCTCAGTACGGAACACATCCTCCTGGCCATGTCGGGCAAGCAGGATAGTACGGTGGGCCGCATCCTGATGGATGCCGGTGTAAAAAGGGATGCGTTGCTGAGGGCCCTCCAGTCCTTTCGTGGTTCCCACAGGGTTACGGACCCTAACCCCGAGGATAAATACAAGGCGCTTGAGCGCTATAGCCGAGACCTCGTACAATTGGCAAGACAGGGCAAGCTTGACCCCGTAATTGGCAGAGACGATGAGATAAGGCGTGTCATTCAGGTGCTCTCAAGACGGACGAAGAATAATCCTGTGCTTATAGGTGAGCCGGGTGTGGGTAAAACGGCCATTGTGGAAGGTCTGGCGCAGCGTATCGTCAGCGGCGACATACCGGAGGGGCTCAAGGATAAACGAGTGATGGCGCTGGACATGGGGGCGCTCATCGCCGGTACAAAATACCGGGGGGAGTTCGAGGACCGTCTCAAGGCTGTACTTAAGGAGATAAATGAGGCGGGGGGCAGTATCATACTCTTCATAGATGAATTGCATACGGTGGTAGGTGCAGGTGCCGCAGAGGGGGCGATAGATGCGTCGAATCTGTTGAAACCCGCCCTTGCCAGGGGTGAGTTGCGCTGTGTAGGCGCTACCACCTTGGATGAGTACCGCAAACACATTGAAAAGGATGCCGCCCTTGAGCGCCGTTTTCAGCCTGTTTACGTCGGCCAGCCTACGGTGGAGGATACCATCGCCATCCTTCGCGGCCTCAAAGAACGTTATGAGGTACACCACGGTGTTCGGATAAAGGACTCAGCCCTGGTAGCGGCAGCCACTCTGTCTAACCGCTATATAAGCGACCGCTTTCTGCCGGATAAGGCTATAGACCTTATTGATGAGGCTGCGTCCAGGCTCAGGATTGAGCTGGACAGCATGCCGACTGAGCTTGACGAGATAGAACGCAAGATTATGCAGTTGGAGATAGAGCGTGAGGCACTGAAAAAGGAAAAGGACCGCGCCTCCAAGGATAGAATGATGCGTGTAGAGAAACAGATTGCCGACTGGAAGGAAGAACTCAACGTGCTTAAGGCGCATTGGGAGAACGAGAAGGGTGTAATAAAGGAGATACAGGGATTAAAGGCGAAGATAGACCAGGCCCGTGTCGAGGAACAGGCCGCCCAGCGGCAGGGTGATCTTGGTAAGGTAGCGGAGATACGCTACGGCCGCATCAGGGAGTATGAAGAGGAGATAAAAAAGAAGCATGCGAAGCTCGCCGAGATACAAAAAGAAAAATGTCTGCTGAAGGAGGAGGTTGACGCCGACGACGTGGCAGAGGTGGTCTCAAAGTGGACAGGTGTCCCTGTAACCAAGCTCCTTGAGGGCGAGAAGCAGAAACTCCTTAAGATGGAAGACAGTCTCGGAGCAAGGGTGGTGGGCCAGGAGGCCGCCGTGAGGGCTGTTTCCGATGCGGTGAGACGCGCCAGGGCTGGACTCCAGGACCCCAACAGACCCGTGGGGTCGTTTATTTTCCTCGGTCCCACCGGGGTAGGAAAGACCGAGTTGTGCCGTGCTCTGGCAGAGTTCCTGTTTGACAACGAAAATGCCATGGTGAGGATTGATATGTCCGAGTTCATGGAACAGCACTCTGTGGCAAGGCTGATTGGTGCGCCACCCGGCTACGTCGGTTATGAAGAGGGGGGCAGGCTTACGGAGGCCGTCAGGCGCCGGCCATACTCGGTGGTATTATTCGATGAGATAGAGAAGGCGCACAGGGACGTGTTCAATGTCCTGCTGCAGGTGTTGGATGACGGCAGACTTACTGATGGACACGGACGGACCGTGGACTTTAAGAATACCATTATCGTTATGACCTCCAACATAGGCACACAGTGGATACACGAGCTGAGCGGGAAGGACAAAGAGGAAGAACTGAAAGAACGCATAAAAGAGGCGCTGAAGGAGGTCTTCAGGCCGGAGTTCTTGAATAGAATTGATGACATAATTATATTTAACAGATTGTCAAAAGAGGAGTTACAAGAAATTGTCGAGATACAGCTCAAGGCCCTCAAGAAAAGACTGGCAGAACACAACCTCGAGCTTGTCATAAGCGACGGTGTTAAGGATAGATTGGTAGAGGAGGGTTTTGACCCGGTTTACGGTGCAAGACCACTTAAACGGACTATACAGCGGCTTATAGAAAACCCACTGGCAAGTGAATTGCTCAAGGGGAAATTCCCGGAGGGCTCGGAGATAGTTGCTCAAGTAAGTAAGAACGGGAATATTTCATTTAACCTAAAAAAGACTGCGGCAGTGATGCAGTAACCTATTACGAGATTGCCTCGTCTGCCTCAGGCGGGCTCGCAATGACAATCTGCAGCGTCTGCATGTATTTTAGGTATTTTTGCAGTGGTATCGCGGTTTGTAACTGGTGTGTTTAGTTTAGGGGCCGTTGGTAATACCTAAAACCAAGGGCCTCGCCTATAAAAGGAGGCTGGACGTGCGCAGGTTTATCAGCTTGTTTGTTGTAATTTCCCTGGTTCTTCTTTCCTATTTGCCGGTTGGCGGTGCAGAGGAAGGGACATTGAGTACGATTAATCTCTCAGGCTTTAAAGAACGCATTGCGGAGAATAAAGGCAAGGTGGTGTTGGTAAACTTTTGGTCCCCGTTTTGAAGTGTCTGCGGAAGGGAGGTTCCCTTCCTTATGAAGCTTTATAGTCAGTACAAAGAAAAAGGCTTGGAGATTATAGGTTTGGCCCTGGGTGCACCACCCGACATGGTCAGTCTCTTTTTGGAAGAAAAGGAGGTTAACTACCCTAACTTTCTTGCAGAGGGGGACGTACTGAGTACGTACTCAGTAAAGGCCGTGCCGCTCAATGTATTTTTCGGGAAAGACGGCAGTGAGAGAAAAAGAGAACTGGGCTACAACGAAGAGAAGAAAAATGAGATAGAAGAGGAAATTGAAAGGCTTCTAAAGGAGTAGCGGCGTTATGGTAAGTATCTGGTCTTGGAGATAAAACATCTTGTGTATAGAACCGTTTTAATATCGGTCTTTGTGGCGTGTGCGTTTTTCTCCATTCAAGCAGAGCGAGTTGAAGGGGAAGTAGTCCCGTTTATTACTCGGATTAATTTCCCGGGGCTTAAGGCCAAGCTTGACGCCAACAAGGATAAGGTGATAATCCTCGACTTCTGGATGTCCGATTGTCCCAACTGTCGAAAGGCGGCCCCCTTTATGAACAGGATGTACAGCAAGTACAAGAGGCGCGGATTGCTTATTATAGGCCTGTCCGTTGACAAAGACCTTGAAGCCGCCAGGAAATTGATGTCGGCGGCGGGGACAAGTTATCCCACCTTTCTGGCAGATAACACCATTATGAATGCATATGGGGTCAGATTAGTCCCGTATCATATCTATATTGACAGAAAGGGAAGGATAAAAAAGAGGGAGACGGGATTCTATGAAGATAAGAGGAGTGAGATTGAGAAGGAAATAGTTAAGTTGTTGGGGGAAAGCGACTGAATGGAAACTTCTGAAAAAGTCTGTACAATTGACCTTCTGTCGGAAACGTAGGGGCGAGGTCGCCTCGCCCTACAAATCGCTCAGAATGGCATCACCAACATGGTGTTGGGAAGCTTTTTCAGAGGTCTCAAAATGTATGTTAATGAATCCTGCAATATTAAGAAGACACATCCACATACATAGAGTCTTTATATTGTTGGTGCTGCTGTTCTTGGGGCTGCCGGTGTCATCGTCCACAGGTCTTGCGGGCGAGAAGACAACGGGTGTAAAAAGACTCAGTGCAGGGGAACTTCGGGACGTAGTTCGGGGGAATAAAGGGAAGGTGTTAATCCTCAGCTTCTGGAGCACTCTGTCTTCCGTCTCTAAGCAGGAGATAACCTTCCTCAACGAGCTGTACGGTGCATACAATGGAAAGGCACTTGAGATTATAGCCGTTAACGTGGAGGGCGCAGAGCCTGACGTAATCGCGCCCTTTGTGGAAATGATGCAGATAAAATACCCCGTGTTTGTGGGCGGGGACGATATAATAGAGGAGTATGACATTCAATTCATACCCGTTACCTTTATCCTGGGCAGGGACGGCAAGGTACAGACGAAGGAGATAGGCTTTGGGGAGGAGACAAAACCAAAGCTAAGCAAGTACATAGACAAGTTATTGGCCGAAGAATGAAAATTGGGGATTACCTGCTTGTGGCGATTTTTGTAGCAGAAATAAGGAGGTTGCAACCATGTCATATAAAGTAAGCGTGATTATAGAAAAGGATGAACGTGGCTATTATGCCTATTGTCCAGAACTTGAGGGTTGTCAAACCCAAGGAGATTCTTTGGAAGAGGCATTGAATAACATAAAAGAAGCTGTTCAGTTGTATTTAGAAACAATGTCTAAAGATGAAATAAAATCCTGTCTGAGTAGAGAAATATTGAACACTTCTTTAGAGGTAAATATTGGCTAAATTACCGAGATTAACGCCTCTACAGGCCGAGAAAATGCTGCTAAAGGCTGGTTTTGAAATGATCAGGTCAAAAGGAAGCCACAGAATATACTTGAAGGAAAATAGAAGAATAATTATCCCTTTTCATCCTGGAAGAATATTGCATCCAAAGATAATCAAACAGGTAGTAACGTGTGTAGAAGGCCCAAAATAAACCCTGAAGTTGATGAGGAAACCTTGGTATATTTCCTAGAGTATCCTACTTTCGAGGATTTACCAGAGCTTGTGAGGGAAAAGTCTTGTCCTTGAGCAAAGCGAAGGAACCGAATGTCACTTTATGTCCTAGTCAGCATCAACCTTGACATCCATGAAAAGGCTAGATTAAGTTGTGCCGTAAAGCCGTGTATGGGGTGTCTTGACGCACCGTCTGCTTGTTCGTCCGCACGGGGATCAGAATCTGCAGGACTTTTTGGTCCTGGTTGGGACGTTTTTCCCCTTATAGGTCGGGGCCTTGGTTCTAGGCCTGGATGACTTCCTTC
>Ga0156219_1044_pt2 | contig 8801 bp, 8 predicted proteins | sample RifCSPlowO2_12_FD_107867 | JGI IMG/M metagenome (GOLD analysis project Ga0156219, IMG submission 107867) | Planctomycetes bacterium RIFCSPLOWO2_12_FULL_50_35 | reverse complement strand
CTACTGGGTGTATGCCTTCGCGGTGGTGGGTTTCTTTGTCGGTATGACCACTTATGCCAAGTACAACGGCCACTGGCAGACCAGCATAACCACCAGGGAGTATATTGCACGGGTTGCCGAACTAGACCACCCGAAATACGAGCACAAGCGGGGAAAGTTCATCGTAGAGGATGCGCCTCCTACACCCCAAAACGATTGAGTAAAGGGGCCTTAATGGGGAAGAATCACCTTCCAGTGGGGAAATTGCCCTCGAGTCTCCTGGAAGAGCTTTTAGCCAAATATTCCGGTGTCGGTGACCCTAGGGTTATTATCGGACCCAGGGTAGGCGAAGACGCCGCCGTTCTGGACGTGGGCGGTAAAAACACTTATCTGGTCGTAAAGACCGACCCAATCACGTTTGCCTCCGATAGGATAGGCTGGTATGCGGTAAACATTAACGCAAACGACGTTGCCACCCTTGGCGCCGTGCCAAGGTGGTTTCTGGCCACCGTGTTCCTGCCGGAGGGCAGGGCAAGTGAAGAGATGGCCAGGACTATCTTTGCAGATATGTCGCAGGCGGCCAAGGACCTGGGCGTGGCCCTGTGCGGAGGTCATACCGAGATAACCGGAGGACTCGAGCGACCCGTGGTGGTCGGACAGATGCTTGGCGAGGTAGAAAAGGACAGACTGGTAAGAAAGACCAGCATCAGGCCGGACGACGACATCATCCTGACAAAGGGCATTGCCATTGAGGGCACGGCCATACTCGCCAGGGAGCGGGAGAGGGAATTAACGGACCGTTACGGCAGGGAGTTTGTTAAACGAGCCCAGAAGCTTCTTTATGAACCGGGGATTAGTATAGTAAGAGAGGCCTCCATTGCCGCAGGTACCGGCAAGGTACACGCCATGCACGACCTCACCGAGGGAGGTCTTTCAACCGGTATCGTGGAGATGGCGGGCATAGGAGGACTGGGCGCTACCGTTAATAAGTCCAGTGTACACTGCTACCCTGAGACGGAGGCCGTGTGTTCATTTTATGGCCTTGACTCTATGGGTATGATATCATCCGGGGCGCTTCTTATTGCCATGCCGCCTGGTGACACGGAGTGCGTGCTAGACGCCCTTAGGCAGGAGGGTATAAGCGCGGAGGTCATCGGCTCGCTTACGGAAAAAGAGAAGGGCCTTAAGATGATAGAAAACGGAGAGGCAAAGGAACTCCCCACCTTTGAGGTGGACGAAATAGCAAGGCTGTTTGAGTCGGAAGGAGAGGAATCGAACCCGCTGCCGCGATGAAAACTTATGGACATTAAAAAAATCCGCAAAGAGTTTCCAGTAACAAAAAAATATGCCTACCTTGACAATGCCTGTATAGGACCCCTTTCCTACCGGGCCACCGCCTACATGAACAAGTTCGTGGATGACATGGCCAGATGCGGTGGTATTAATGAGGACAGGTGGGTAGAGGACGTCAATAAGACGCGAGCGATGGCGGCAAGACTCCTCAACGCAGACCCTTCGGAGATTGCCTTTACGAAGAATACGAGTGAGGGAATATCTTTCGTTGCGAACGGGCTGGGCTGGAGCATAAGCGATAACGTAGTCATAACCGACGTGGAGTTTCCGGCCAATGTGTATCCCTGGATGAACCTTAAGGACAGGTGGGTGCAGATAAAGTTTGCCGCAGAGGACGACGCGGGCCGCATCCCATTTGAGAAAATTGAGAAGTTGGTGGACGACAAGACCAAGGTTATTTCCGTAAGCTTTGTGGAATTTACGAGCGGCTTTAGGAACGACCTCAAGAGTATTGCGAATTTATGCAAAAAGAGGGGCGTAGTGTTCGTGGTGGACGGCATCCAGGGGCTTGGGGCCTTGGAGCTGGACGTGAAGAAAATAGGCGTGGACTTCCTGTCGGCGGACGGGCACAAGTGGCTACTGTCCCCCGAGGGTATCGGGATATTTTACGCCCGGGACAGGTCGCTTGAAAAGCTTACGGTGCGTGAGGTAGGCTGGGCGAGTGTGGTGGATAAGGAAAATTATCTCGATTACAATTTTACGCTGCGCCCCGACGCCTCCAGATTTGAATGCGGATCGCTTAACACGCTGGGCATCTACGGCCTGATGGGTTCACTGGAACTCATACTGGAGATAGGGATAAAGGAGATAGAAGAGAGGGTGCTTGACCTTACAGACCATCTGGTAAACGGTCTTGAGAATAAGGGTTACAAGATATTCAGTTCCCGCAGGAAGGGCGATAGGTCAGGCATCGTTTCCTTTTATTCTGAGCACCAAGACCTCGCCTCGGTACGCAATACCCTGAAAAGTTGGGGGATTATTGTCAACCTCAGAGACGGACGCATCCGTGTCTCGCCCCATTTCTATAACACCCACGAAGAGATAGACAGACTGCTGAGACACCTCCCGTAATGTTGTAGCCAAGGGTTTGTGACCGCTGAAAGATGCAAGACAAAGCCTCGTTGTAGGGGAGCTAAAGCGACGAAGCAATCTCACTTTCAGTTGTAGCGTCCGATCGGTTCGGCTGAGGCTTCGACAGGCTCAGCCCCTGAGTTCATCGAAGGGCTCACCGCCGAAGCCTCCGTATCGGACGGTATAAAGTCGTCAGGTACGGGGACCAGACGCTACAAAAAACAGATTTGCGCCAGAGGCGTCATGCCATAGGCAGATCCGCCTTAGGCGTGACTTCGCTTCGCCCTCGGCCTGAGCTCGGGCCGAAGGCCCAGAATGACATAGGGCGTTGAAGTGGTTTTTCCGGAATGCCCAATGTGCCAGCCTGTCAAAGATACCTGCGTTTCTCCAGCTCCGCCATCACCCTCTGCACGGATTCCTCTACGGATTCCTTATCTGTGTGCAGGATGAGTTCGGGATTTAGCGGCTCTTCGTAGGGGTCGTCAATGCCGGTAAAACCTTTTAGCTCACCGCTCAGGGCCTTCTTGTAGAGTCCCTTAACGTCGCGGTCCTTGCAGACAGACAGAGGGCATCTGACATAGACCTCTAAAAAATCTTTGCCTATCTCCTTTCGTGCATAGTCACGCGTCTCCCTGTAGGGGGAGATGGCCGCGGCGATGGCTACCACGTCGTTTCGCGTCATCAGCTTGCATACGAATGCGATGCGCTTTATGTTGGTGTCTCTGTCTTCCTTGGAAAAGCCAAGTTCAGAGCACAGGTTCTTGCGGATTACGTCACCATCAAATACCTCCACCCGATGCCCTTTTTCTCTCAGGAGTTTCTCTACCTTATGGGCGATGGTGGATTTTCCTGAGCTTGGCAGCCCGGTAAACCATACTGTAGCTCCCTTTGCCACGCCTCTCTATGCCTCCTCTCAAGTGCGATTCTATAATTTAATTATCAAAATTTTGGAGTCCATTGACTATGTCAATGGAAAATTTCCCAGCGACACGGTCGCGGGACTTCAAAAAATGCAGTTTTTCAAAGCGCTCAAGATGCTAAAACAAGTATTTTACCAGGATAAACAAGGGCTTTCCAGTCTGTTTTATGCTGTAGGGGCATGGCATGCCGTGCCCCTACAGGCGATGTCAGCCAATCGGCCTCCCCTCCATATCTGCCGGCGGGGATATGCCCATCTGTGTAAGTATGGTGGGTGCAACGTCCTTGATATTAAGCCCGTCTCTCTTGCCACAGGAATTTTTAATCGCTGGATTGTACAGCATAAAAATGCCGTACTGGGAGTGATTTGCATCGTCGGAGCCGGTGTCGTTTTCTTCTGCCCAAAGGCTGTGGTGGCCGACACTCCCTATAGACCTCAAGCGCTGGTCGTCAAAATATACCAGCAGGTCGGGGGCTATACCGCGCACCTCAGGATATATATCCTGAGGTCTAAAGACGGACGTACCCAGTCTGCCGCCCTGGGGGCCCCTTATTGCCTCCAGGCCTTGGGCAATCTCGTTTCTGATGCGGTGGTAGTCGTGCGCAGAGACCAGGCCCAGGGGTTCCCGCCCCCGGACGTTGAGGAATACCCGGCCGTAGAAGCCGCTCTCTGCCCAGGCGGTTGTTCGCCGCCAGTCTATATCCAGCTCTCGGAAGGGTGTTGGTTTATCAGGAGGCTTGTTAAGGCGGAGATACCCGTTTGCTGTCAGCCACTCGTTTACGCATATCCCGCCCTCAAACCTCTTTGCCCCATGGTCTGAGACCACAATAACGGTTGCGCCGTCTCCCACGATATTAATTATCTCATTGATTTCTCTATCGAGGTATTTGTAGTAGTCCAGGATAGTTTCTGAAAATTCGGTGTCCGGGCAATATTTGGGATGCTCCCGGTCAAAGAACCTCCAGAAGGCGTGCTGAATCCTGTCCGTCCCCATCTCCACCAGCATGAAAAGGTCCCAGTCCTTCTTTCTCAGCAGGGTCTTGGCGAGTCTGAATCGTCTCTCGGTCATCTGATATATGGAGTTAAGGACTGCTCTCTTTTCGCCTGTGCGGAAGTCTTTTACGTCCAGGATGTATCCCCCGGACAGCTCTTCCACCTCTTGTTTAAACCCGCCGGGAAAGGTGTATGTGACGGAGGTATCGCCCGCCAGGAAGCAGCTGACAAGAAGACCGTTTACCGGTTTCGGCGGGTAAGTAGGAGGGATGCCCAGAAGCACGGACCGTCTGCCCCATCGTGCGAGGATATCCCAGACACTTTCTTCCTTTACCCAGGAGGAGTCCACAAAGGACATCTGCCCGTAGTCGTACCGTGTGCGGTTCCTGAAGCCGTAGATACCGAGACGGCCGGGGTTTCTGCCCGTTACCATAGAGGCCCAGGCAGGGCAGGTGATGGATGGTATGGTACTCTCCAGCTCGCCGTATACGCCGTTAGAGGTTAGCCGCCTGAGCGTGGGTAGTTCATCAAGCCACCTGTCAAAGATGAGCTCAGGAGGTGCACCGTCGAGACCGATTACTACTACCTTTTTTGAATAACTCATAGCACTCTATGTCATTCTGAGCGAAGCGAAGAATCTAACGACGTGTCAGGTGCGTCAAGACGCACCCTACAAGTACTTTGATAGGTTGGACTGTTAACATCTGCTGCTATTTTCTTGCCGCCGCACGCCTGTCAGAACGCCTCTCGCCGCTAAGGTCCACCAGTTCATAATCGGTTGACCCCAGCCCGATTCTCTCTGCGTGGTCTATCTGTATGGTGTAGTCAATCTTGGGCCAGCTCTTCTGGAAGAAATCCTCACCGATGGATTCACGAATAATATCAATAGTGGCCTTTTCAACGGCCAGAGGGTCTCTTGAGGCCAGGATGCCGATGTCCTCAAAAGCGGGCTTATAGGCCTTGTCCATGCAGTCGCACTGCTCGGTTACGTGGATGATAAAGTTGAAGAATACGGACTTTTTCTCCTTACCCTTGAGTATGGCCACACAGTATTCGGCCACCTTCTTCTGCACGTTCCCCGTGTCCTCGCCCCAGTCAATCTTCACGGCCTCAAACGGGCACACCGCCAGGCACTCACCGCAGCCGATACACTGCTTCGGGTCAATGATGGCATAATCCTTTATGGTGATGGCTCTGGGGCTGCAGAACTCGGCGCAGATACCGCAGGCGGTGCAGTCAGGTTCGATTATCTGGGGTACTACGCCGGAGTGCATGGCCAGTTTACCGCCGCGGGAGGCGAGCCCCATGCCTATGTTTTTCAGCGTGGCGCCCATTCCGGTGAGCATGTGCCCGGTGACGTGGGATAAAAACACAAACCCCTGGGCGGCCTTGGCGCTGCCTGCAATGTGCGCCATCTTGCAGAGGCCGCCGGGCAGGTCGAGGGGCATTGTGTAATCGTTCTCGCCCATCAGGCCGTCGGCGATTATTATGGGCGCGCCAACCGTTTCAACGGTGAATCCGTGGTTGTGGGCATGGAGCAGGTGGTTGACGGCATTTGTCCTCTGGCCTATGTATAGGGTATTTGTCTCAACCACAAATGGCTTTGCCCCTGCAGAGCGCACCTTGTCTACGGCTGCGCGCACCAGAGGCGGTTTCAGGTGTCCGATGTTGTTCTTCTCCCCGAAAGTGGTCTTTACGCCCACCAGGTCTCCCCGTTTGACGGTCGAGGAAAACTTCAGGGTGTCGAACAGTTTTTGGGTCTTTTCGGCAAGGCTTTCCAGGGCCTCACCCGTACTGGCTTCTATGAAATAGACCTTTGGTTTCATCGTCGGGCTCCATTACAAGGGTCGGATTTTAGCACGCCAGTATGATTTTATTAAGGGAAAGACGGCGTGTCAAGGATGTACGGCGGAAGGCTTGGGAATCTTGATGGCCTGGGCAACCGCGCAGGGTTGCCCCTACAAAGATCTCGACGCCACCAGTCGTAGGGGGGCAGACCTGTGTGTCTGCCCATAAGGTCTGGAGACGCAAAAAAACGTGCCAGCATCGCGCTGGCACGTGACGCCCGGCAGGGCATCTATATTTTAAACCAGGTTTATGCACATGCTTCGGCAGTCAGGCAGGCAATGAGTTCATCCAGTTTGGGTTTGTCGAAACCCCTGATGATCATGTCCCCTGCGACAACACAAGGCACGCTTATGGCCCCCAGTTCCTTCAGTTCTTCAGCGGCCTCCTGCTCAAGGATGTTGCATTCCGTGTATTCGATGTCTGCCTTTCGCAGGTATTCCTTTACCTGTGCGCAGGCGCTGCAACCTGGACTTGTGAATACTTTTATCTCAGTCATGGCTGTTTCTCCTTTTAAATCTCTTACTGCGGCCAATTGGGACCGCCGTAACCAGGAGTAATACTTAACCTCTAAAATTCTGTAGGGATCGACACTGTCCTGCAGCCACCCGATTATATTGGCCCTCCGGCTCTATAAGCCGAACCTTTACAATCGCAGTGGCCACAAGGGGCGGGCCCAGGCCCCCTACAAGATGTACGGCCCTCTATGTTCATTCTATCCGTTTTGCAGACGACGGCAAGGGGGGTTAGAAAAGATGTGCGGCGAGGGTTTGGTGGTTGGGTTTATTGGGAAAAGGCCCTAATACGATTATCATTTTGAGGCACATAGAGGGTGGGTTAAGGCCACGCCTTGACCGTAAGCAAGGTGGTCGTGGCAACGGGCTGCCACACGACATACTCAGAATGACAAAGGTGCAGAATCCCTTTGACGCCGCTACAATTTATCGGCCTCTGTTGATACGGAGAAGCCTTTCGGCAGGGTATTGTCCCTGATGTCCGTAAATTTCAGGGTTATCTTGAGGTTTTTGTCTCTTGGGCACTTGACGTGATATTCATATACGCCCTGACTCACTGTAAAACGTTCTACGTTTGTTGCGTTGGCGTCGTTTAGCTCTATAGTCTCACCCGGCGTGATCTCTTTGCCGCGATATGTCCCATTTACAGACATTATTACAACCACGACAAGCCCCCCGGTAGGGTCTGGAGGGAGGTTGTTTTCAACCCATACCATGGCTGCCGAGACGGGAGACGCTACTCCCACCGTTATCGCCAAGACCAACGGGTATAAAAACATCTTGTACTTATGCATGGCCTTTCTCCTTTTCACGTCACCCCGAGCCCTCTTTTAAACCGTTCTGTTTTTGTTGACGCCGAGGGTACGTCATGGTGAACATTGCTACTATATAGCCGAATGTGGTTAGAAATTCAAGTGCGGGTAGTATAAGATTAATATTGTCGAGGATCTCTGCAAAGGCTTCTCAATGGCAAGGTGTCATCCTTCGCTTGCCTTGCTCCCTTAAGAATGACATTATGTAAAATTCTCAGAGGTCTCGGCATCATTTATTGGATGATTTTCTCACTGATTTTTGATAAGTTCCTGTTCTGTGGGTGTAATCATGTTTTCTTGTTTATACGGCTACAACTCTTTTAGGATTTTTGGGCCTCTTTAGATCTTACAGAAAGTGACTCTACAGGCTTCCACAATCGGTGTTGGCACTTACCTTGGTAGAGAAGATGACAATACAGACACACTTTACCTTGATGCAATTATCGAGGCGGTTGGGCTTGGATGCAATGTCATTGATACGGCACTAAACTACAGGGGCATGAAGAGCGAGAGGGTTGTTGGGCGTGCCGTGCGGCGCCTGATGGAAAAAGACCCTGAGATTCGAGAGAAGCTCATCATAGCGACGAAGGGCGGTTTTATCCCTGTAGACGTAGAGTCAGGCGAAAGACCTCAGGAGTTTTTTAGAAATAGATTTCTAAAGACTGGTGTTCTGAGAGAGACGGATGTAGTTGGGGGATGCCACTCTCTAAGGCCCGAGTACATACATGAATGCGTCTTGAGGAGTCTTAAAAAAACCTGGGCCTGGAATACCTGGATATATACTATGTGCATAATCCTGAGATACAACTATCTGAGATAATACCTGAGGAATTTTACAGCAGGCTTTCCAAGGCGTTCGAGGTATTGGAAGGGTTTGTGCGAGAAGGGCGCATCCGAATGTACGGTACTGCGACCTGGGACGGTTACCGGTCGGATGTTGACGACCCGTGCAGGCTGTCTTTGGGGCGTGTGCTCCGGGCGGCAGAGGAGACATCCGCGGGGAAGAGGCATCACTTCAAGGTTATTCAATTGCCTGTTAATATTTACATGCCGGAGGCTGCTGCACTGCAGAATCAGGAATTTGACGACAAGTGTTTGACCACCCTTGAAGCCGCGGAAAAGATGGGCCTTTACGTTATGACCAGTGCAACGTTATTACAAAAGCAAGCGCTTAAAGAGAACAAGCTATTTTCATTTCAGATGCTCGACAACCTAGGCAACAGCGCCGCCCGCCGCGCCATCCAGGTGATTCGCTCGCTCCGTGGTGTTACTACCTCACTTGTAGGCATGAAGACTGTTAAACACGTCCAGGAA
>Ga0156219_1012_pt1 | contig 8861 bp, 8 predicted proteins | sample RifCSPlowO2_12_FD_107867 | JGI IMG/M metagenome (GOLD analysis project Ga0156219, IMG submission 107867) | Planctomycetes bacterium RIFCSPLOWO2_12_FULL_50_35 | reverse complement strand
ACGGTTTTGGAAGGATCGGCAGGATAGTCTTTAGGGCTATGGCTCAGAGGCCTTCCATAGAGGTGGTTGCCGTAAACGACCTTGCAGATTCCAAGGCCCTTGCCTTTCTCCTAAAATATGACTCTGTCCACCGTAGATTTCCAGGCACCGTAGATGCTAAGGGAAATGCCATATCTGTCAACGGAAAAGATGTAAAGCTTATCCAGGAAAAAGACCCTGCGAACCTGCCGTGGAAGGACCTTCGTGTGGATATAGTAATAGAGTCCACCGGTATATTCACCTCGAGGGAGGCATGTGAAAAGCACATCAAGGCAGGGGCAAAGAAAGTGATCCTTTCTGCCCCGCCGAAGGACAAATTGGACGCAGTAATAGTCATCGGTGTAAATAACAAGGCCCTGAGACCCGAACATAAAATCATTTCCAACGCCTCATGCACCACTAACTCCCTTGCCCCAATGGCAAAGGTGCTCAACGACAAATTCGGGGTGGAAAAGGGCCTTATGACCACCATCCACGCATATACAAATGACCAGAAGGTGTCCGACCTGATACACAGTGACCTTCGCAGGGCCAGGAGCGCAGCGGTCAACATCATCCCCACTACCACCGGTGCCGCAAAGGCGATAGGAGAGGTGATACCCGAGCTTAATGGTAAGCTGGACGGTATAGCCCTGAGGGTACCCGTTGTAGACGGCTCCATAACAGACCTTGTGGCTACATTGAAAAATAAGGTAACCAGAGAAGACGTAAACAAGGCCATGAAGGATGCGTCCCAGGGTGCGCTAGAGGGGATTCTCGAGTACTGCGACGAGCCTATCGTGTCGTCCGATATTATAGGCAACCCCCATTCCTGCATATTCGACTCCCTTTCCACTTACGTCGTAGGGGACAACCTTGTGAAGGTAATGGGGTGGTACGACAACGAGTGGGGTTTCTCCCAGAGAATGGTGGAGCTGACGGAACTCTTTGCCAGTCTATAAGTAGTAGTCTCTAAGTCTTAATCTTTCAAAGGTTCCAAAGTATATGTCATTCCGCATTTAATGCGGAATCCATCCCTGGTTTAATCAGGGGGACAACGGCCGCTTTCGCGTGAATGACGTCTGGAGCCTTTTCGGAGGTTTCAATATAATGGACAAGCTCTTCATCAAGGACATTGATGTAAGAAATAAAAAAGTGCTGGTGCGTACGGACTACAACGTGCCCCTGGACGAGCACGGCAACATTACCGATGACACCCGCATTCGCGCAACCCTACCTACAATAAACTATCTCTTGGATGGGGGGGCGAAGATAATCATTGCCTCACACTTTGGCAGGCCCAAGGGAGGGCGCACGCCGGAATTTAGCCTCCGCCCAGTGGTCAAGCGACTGTCTAGGTTATTGGACAAGGAGGTTATTTTTGTAGAGGACTGCATAGGTAAAAAGGTAAAGGAAATTGTAGATAAGATGAAGCCCCAGGATGTGGTGCTGCTTGAGAACCTCAGGTTCCACGTCGGGGAAGAGAAGAACGACCCGGAATTCGCAAAGGCCCTGGGGTCTCCCTATGATGTATTTATTCAGGACGCCTTTGGCAACTGTCACAGGAACCATGCCTCAATGGTGGGCATAACGGGGTGCGTACCCGTCTCGGCGGCAGGCTTTCTAGTCAAGAAGGAGATAGATTACTTTGAAAAGGCCGTGAATAACCCTTTGCGTCCCGTGACGGCTATTCTTGGGGGAGCGAAGGTATCGGACAAGATAAAGATTGTAAGGAATCTTGCCGAGCGGGTTGACAAGATAATTATCGGCGGCGCCATGGCCTTTACCTTCCTGAAGGCCCAGGGCCACGAGATTGGTAAGTCGCTGGTGGAAGAGGATATGATAGGAGAGGTAAACAGCATCCTTAAAAAGGCCGTCGCATCGGGCATAAAGTTCTACCTACCGGTAGACTTTGTAGTTGCCGAGAGATTCGCCGCAGACGCAGAGACCAAGATAGTGACCTACCAGGAGATACCCGCCAACTGGTACGGGTTGGACATTGGTCCTGCGAGTACCTCGCTCTTTCTGGAGGCCATTAACAACTCGAAGACCATACTGTGGAACGGCCCAATGGGTGCGTTTGAGATGGATGCCTTTAGCCGCGGCACCTACGCCATGGTGGAAGCCATAGCCAAGTCCCATGCGCTGACAATAGTCGGCGGAGGCGACACTGACGTGGCGTTGCACAAGGCCGGAGAGACACACAGCGTCTCGTATATATCAACCGGCGGCGGGGCCTTTCTGAGGCTTTTGGAGGGTACGGAACTTCCCGGCATCGCCGCGCTTACCGACAAGAAAGAGTATGCAAAGAAGGCCCAAATGGCCGTAACCGCCGGGTAATTCTAGAGAAAAGGCATAGTATCAATTGAAAATAAAAATAGCAGCCTCCATACTGGCGGCCAACCCCTTGCGGCTGGAAGAAGAAGTAAACAGGGTCCAGGACGCCGGTGTAGACCTAATCCATGTGGACATCATGGACGGCCACTTCGTACCCAATCTGACAATGGGTCCATTCATAGTAAAAGGACTCAAGGAGATTGCCAGGGTACCCATGGGACTTCACCTGATGGTCGAACACCCCTCCAAGTTCATAAAGCCCTTCAGGGAGGTGGCAAATGAGGGGGACATCTTTGAATTTCACATAGAGTCCAAGGACGACCCCAGGGAGGTAATCCGCCTGGCCAGGGAGGCCGGTTTTCGGGCTGCCATCTCACTTAACCCCCCTACACACCCTGGGAGAGTGGAGGAACTTCTGGAGGAGGTTGACATGCTGTTGATAATGTCTGTAAACCCGGGTTTTGCAGGTCAAAAGTTTATTCCCGAAGTGCTGCCGAAGCTGAGACACCTGAGGGAGATGGCTCCCGAGGGCCTCGATATAGAGATTGACGGAGGTATAACTGAGGAAAACGTAGCCCAGGCCGCCGGGGCGGGGGCGAACATCATAGCGGCTGCATCTGCTATATTCAAGGCGCCAGACCCTGCTCGGGCGGTAAGAAATCTGCGGCGCCTTGCCCAGGAGGCATCCAAGTTAACGGTAGAGATGTAGCGTGCCAGCTTGCTGGCACGTTTGTTTCAAATCGTGGGAGCAAGCTCCCACGCTGCATCCTCCCTAACGAGAGATAGAGATTGACCATAGAGAGGAGTTAAATGCTTAAGAAAAAAGGGGTAATAACTGACGGCCTGTGGATACGCTGTGATGCATGCAAGGGCCTTGTGTATAAGAAGGCCATGGAGGAAAGGCTTGACGTCTGCCCCGAATGCAACCATCACTTCCGTATTTCTGCCAGAAGGAGGATAGAAATAACCCTGGACAAGGGCTCTTTCGAGGAATTATGGGCGGATATGCACCCGGCAGACCCAATAGAGTTTAAAGACCGCATAAGCTACAGCGAAAGGACCGCACAGGAGCAAAAGAAAACAGGCCTGAACGAGGCCGCGGTGGTAGGCCTGGGCAGTATAGAGGGTAAGAAGATAGTATTCGGTGTTACCGATTCCAACTTTATCATGGGGAGCATGGGATCCGTAATGGGCGAAAAAATTGCCAGAGCAGCTGAAAAGGCCGCTGAGACGGGACTGCCCCTGATAATTATCTCTGGCTCCGGCGGCGGTGCAAGGATGCAGGAAGGGATGTTTTCTCTCATGCAGATGGCGAAGACCAATGCGACCATCTCCCGCCTCCACGACGCCGGCGGCACGTTCATCTCAATACTCACCGACCCTACCATGGGCGGCGTTATGGCAAGCTACGCATCACAGGGGGACATAATTATAGCTGAACCAGGGGCATTGATAGGCTTCGCAGGCCCCAGGGTCATCCAGCAGACCATAAAGAAGACCCTCCCGCCCGACTTCCAGTCGGCGGAGTTTCTTTTGGAACACGGCTTCCTTGACATGATAGTCTCAAGACAGGACATGAAAAAGGAATTGTCCAGAATCATTGATTACCTAAACGGTCCTGCCGTCGAGAATGCAACGGAAGAAACAGTAAACTAACAGTCAGACAGTGCCGCAGATTTCCAGGACTAATTCTTAACAGAAGCATTGGAGGAATCTAACGAATGGCAAGACCAACAGACCCGATAAGGGACCATCACAAGGCGTTGGAGGAACAAGTCCACGGCTTTTTTAATAATATAGAGAACCTGCAAAAGTTCAGTGCTGAGGAAAAGCAGCAGCTGCAAGATCTGATAAAATTCCTCAAGGAAGAACTCCTTCCCCATGCAGAAGGCGAGGAAAAGTACTTGTACAAAAAGGTTGGCCAACTGATGAACAATCCGCTGTTTACAAAGACAATGGAACTGGACCACCAGCACATAAAGCGGTACATATCCGAGCTGGAGGCGGAGATAAAGGACGTATACAAGGAAGCAGCCGACGTAACAATTAAAAAGATCCAAAAGGCCGCAAACAAACTCCAGGGCCTAATGATGCCTCACTTCCAGAAGGAAAACGACGTGTACCTCCCAATCCTTGACGAGAAACTCTCGGCAGAACAGGTCTATCTCGAAATAATTCGGCCCATGCACGGTAAGGGCGGCCACGGAGGCCCCGCACAGGCTCACGGACACGGGCATGAGGGCCATGGACACGGGCATGAGGGCCACGGACACGGTCACGGCCACGGCCATGAAGGCCATGGTCACGGCCACAAACATTAACCCATAAGTTTTCCGTACGTGTCTGGGAGCCCTGAAAGAATCTCTCAGCGGTCATGTTGTCATTCTGAGTAAAGTGAAGAGCGTGTAGCGTGGCAGCTTGCTGCCACGTTTCTTCCTAAGGTTGGTGCGGCTTTTCCAGAAACCTTATTTATGCACAGGAGGGCTGATATGAGATATATTACCGCCCTGTTTATGCTGGCGAGCATAACCTTACTCTCCGTTACACCAGTTGTAGAGGGAAAAGAGTCTATCCAATGGCTAAAGGGGGAAGAAGGTTTCGAAGCCGCCTCAGAAATGGCTGAGGATGAGAAGAAGCTCCTGCTCCTTGATTTCTTTCATCCAAACTGAGGGGGTTGTCAACGGCTGGATGCCGAGACTTATCCCGATACTGAAGTAACAAAGCTGATAAACACTCATTTTGTCCCCGTCAAATTACACGTCGGTGAGGATACGGAATTAGCAGAGGAGTTTGAAGTCGTATGGACACCCACCGTAATAGTAGCCGAACCCGACGGCACCGTCCACCACGAATCAGTAGGTTTCCTGCCCCCTAAAGAGTTCATGGCCCAGCTCTTGTTCGGCATCGCCAAGGTTGACTTCGATAAGGGAAATTACGCTGAGGCCAGCAAGGAATTCAAGGCAATTGTTGACCAATACCCGGAGTGCGCCTGCGCCCCCGAGGCCTACTACTGGTTGGGGGTATCTGAATATAAACGCACAGGCTCGGCGGACGCCATGAAGGCTGTCTGGCGGGAACTGATGGGAAAATATCCGGACAGCCCATGGGCCAAGAAGGCGGGCATTATTAAAGAAAAATAAGTAGAGGCTTCCGCAAAAGTAGCTTTGGTATCCCCTGTCATTGCGAGCGAAGCGGGGCAATCTCGTCTCCGGGTACTTACTTTTAAGGAGCAGTTGTTACGGCAGTTGCTCCATCTATCTGTTGTGGGGCATAATACCTGAATTCATCCTTGGTAGTGAAGGGTTCATTTAAAAGATTGAAAAGATACTGGATCGCGTGTTACGATGGCAAAAACCCGGACCCAAGGCGGATAAAAGATAAGTATTGTGTCCCCTGAATTATCAGCCAAAACGATTTCCGCTTTTATTTGACAACGAGATAATGGAAGTCTTATACTATGTCGAATGTCCTGTCATAATACAGAAGCTTGTTAGACGCATCTTATGAAGTTCCTCTGAGAATCTGACTGGAATAAGGGTTTGTGAGCAGCCACGTCCCATCCATTAAACCAGACGACAGAATGGCCTCCTCTGAAGCCGATATGACAGTGGTCAAAAACATAACGGGATCCCCTGTACCCAAAGAGGAAGAACCGGAGACGATAAAGCTTCCTACAACAGCCTCTGACAGGGAAGACCTTCGTGCCGCTACTACTGACAGAGGAGTTTCTCCTGAGGATAAAACTGTCGTTACGGAGGGGGTTACCGAGACACCGGCTGGCAAGGCGTCGCCATTTGTCTCCGACAAAGATGAGCTTCCTCCTTCCGAGGACAAGGAACCAGCCCCCGCCACCGACCAAGAACACCCTGTAGTTCGCATTGATAGTGAGTCTCCCGTAGCCTCTGGTAAAATGGAGCCCATTTCCAGCGAGGCGCTCCCCACTACTACTCCCGATGAGGAACATCCCGCCATTATCACCAAGGAGGGAGGCGCTGATGTTGCGGAATCTTCACAGACTACTACTGATAAAAAATATTCAGATGTGGCTCACGACGGCGAAGCGCCCCTCGTACAAAAAGAGTCTACCTTAGTGCCCATGGACGAGGAATACCTCTCCATCACTGCTGATTATAAGGAATCGCTCCCAGCCACTGCGTATGACCTGCCTCCGATCCCCACTCCCACTTACGTGGAGTCCGCGCCTGTGGTCTTAGAGGCAGAACCTTCTGTGGCTACTCCCTATAGAGAATCTGTCCCATCAATTACAGTGGAAGAACGTCCCCCAACCATAACTGATAAGGAGACACTAACCGCTACCGCTGGTGAGGAACAACCGCGCCTTACTCCCGATGAGGGGCCGGGGGAAGTGGAAACGCCTCCTGGTAGTATACCGGCAGGTACAGAAACAGTAGTTGTTCCACAGACATCTCCCGAAGAGGTGATAGGAGGCGAAGTATCCCCCTGGCAGATATGGCACACGGACCCGGCCGAAAATATATTTCTGGCAGTAGCCATTATCCTTGTGGCCGCCCAGGCAGGAGGTGAAGCGGCCAAAAGGCTGGGCATTCCCAAGGTAGTGGGGAAATTAGTGACAGGTATGTTATTAGGGAATATCTACTTTTTAAGTGGGTGGGACTTTTTTAATTTTCTCAGGGTAATGCCTTTCTTAAAGGTTCTGGCAGACTTTGGGGCCTTAACCCTCTTGTTGAACGTTGGTCTGAATATGGATCCCAGAGCGATGCTGAAAGCAGGGGTTTCTGCTGTCCTGGTGGCCCTGGGAGCTATTATAGCCCCTGCCGGGCTAGGGTTTCTGGTGGGCCATTTCTTACTCCCCGACGCTACACTTGGCACAAAGGTACTTCTGTCCATTATACTCTGTGCCTCCAGTGTAGGAATAAAGGTAAAGGTACTGGAAGAGTTAAACGCACTAAATACCCTGGAGGGGCGGATAGTAATCGGGGCTTCCTTTCTTGCAGACGTAGTTACCCTGCTTGTTTTTGGGATTGCATGCGGTATCATCACTAGAGGCAGTATCCATGTGCTGGGTGTGATTGCCACCATGGGCATTATTGCCTTCTTTATCTCTGCCATTATTATAACCAGCCTGGTATATAGTGAAGGTCTTGGGGAATTTATTACCAGAAGGGTTCCTGAAGGTTTAAAGTTCTCTGTTATTGCCGCAGTGTGTCTTCTTTTAGCCTTTCTGGCAGAGTCTATTGGTATGCATGCCGTAATAGGTGCCTTTGGGGCAGGCTTACTCTTCCAGAATGTGAGATTGAGGGACTCCGATGGCAGGCAATACAGTATAGAGTGGATAGTCAGGCCGGCTTATATGATATTAGTACCTATATTATTTGTGTGGGCGGGAGCCCTAGTAAGATGGGAAATCTTTCTGGACATAAATGCCGTATTTCTGGGTTTTGCTGTAACAGGTGTCTCCTTCCTGGGGATGTTCTTCTGCAGTGTATGTCCGGTGGAAAGGGGAGTAAACCGCCTGGCTGTCGGCATTGCCATGATACCTAAACTGGAGATAACTACAATCCTTGCCAGTATAGGCAGGAGCATAGGAGTGCTTGATGACGCTATATTCTCTGCCTTTATTATGGCAGCGATGCTGACTTCCACTGTTAGCCCACCCCTCCTTAAGATGGTCCTGCTGCAACAAAAGAGGCACACTCCGCGAAAGCCGCTCGTCCCTTTGACTAAAGAGAGGAACAAAAAAAGTTACCATAGGATAGAAAAGTAAGTGAAGACACGGTGTCCGAGTCCTTACTTTTAAAGAGCGGTTGTTACTTGAACCCTGTAAAGCGACACTTTTTCAGGGGCCTCAATCAATTAATAATGAATAAGCCAACGATTAACTACGTGGTGGATGCCGTTCAGTCTTTGCTTCTCCTGTTTCTGCTCTTCTCGGGTATCATACAGGGATGGATACTTGAGAGGGGTTATGAGTACAGAGGCGGGCGAGGAGGCCCCATGGAACAAGACACATTTCTGGGCATTGACCGCCACACGCTGGTCACCTACCACAAGTGGGTGGCCGTCGCCTTTGTCGTACTCGTAATAGCCCATATAGTCCTGCACTGGGGGTGGATAACCGGGATGAGCCGAAGGATTTTCACCGAAAGACATCACCCATAATTTCTCTCATAATTCTGTACTGAAACCTCTCTGCAAAAGTACAATTTTACGAGGCTAAGACTTAATTTTCCTCCCCCTCGAGGGGGGAGGGCAGGGTGGGGGTGATGTAGGACTCTTACCTTGTATCTTTCTATACTAGGCAGACTTAACGAGTAGGATAATCACCCTCCCCCTTCCCCCTCCCATCAAGGGAGGGGAATAATTTAAAGGTGCTCAAAGGCCTCATAATTGAAATCCAATTCTTTTCAGGTATAATATTCTAGAATCTTACTTACAGCATAGAATAAAATTCCCCAGTAGCTCAATGGTAGAGTAGGCGGCTGTTAACCGCTTGGTTCCAGGTTCGAGTCCTGGCTGGGGAGCTT
>Ga0156219_1062_pt1 | contig 9058 bp, 8 predicted proteins | sample RifCSPlowO2_12_FD_107867 | JGI IMG/M metagenome (GOLD analysis project Ga0156219, IMG submission 107867) | Planctomycetes bacterium RIFCSPLOWO2_12_FULL_50_35 | reverse complement strand
CCCAAGCTTTGACCAATTTTCCCTGCCGGCCGTCTTAATGTGAGATATCTGAAGGCTTACCTTGGCCTTACGCGAAATTTCTACGGCCTCCTCCACTGCCTCAAGGAGTTTCTCTCCCTCGCTCCGCATGTGCGTCGTATACACGCCGCCGAGCCTGCCAACCTCCCGGCAGATCTCGACCAGCTCTTCCCTGTTGGCAAAACATCCCGGCGGATATATAAGACCGCTGGAGAGTCCGAATGCACCGGCCTCCATGGCCTTGGCAAGCTCATTCTTCATCCGGGACAGTTCGTGCACGATAGGTTGTCTATCGGCATACCCGATGACAAAATCCCTGATGCTTGAGTGGCCCACAAGGAAGCCCCTATTTATTGAGCCTGGTGCTGACTCTACCCTGCGGAAGAAACCGTCGGCGTCCCGCCAGTCTATAATCAGTCCATACTTGTCGTACCCCTCCTGTTTCCTCTCTAATGTCTCCTTTGAAAGCGGAAAGGGAGAAGAACCGCAGTTACCGCATATCTCAGTGGTCACGCCGTCGAGGACCTTGCTCTCACTTTTGGGGCTGACGAGGCAGAGGAAGTCGCTGTGGGAGTGTATGTCTATAAACCCTGGGGCTACCACAAGTCCTGTGGCATCTATTACGGTAGGACAACTTCCGGGTGGTTCTACGCTCCCTATGCAGGCTATCTTGTCGCCCTTTACGGCCAGGTCCGATTTTCTGCCGGGTGCACCCGTGCCGTCTATAATTGTCCCGTTTTTTATAACTATATCAAAGGTATTCGACACAACGCCTTAGATTATAGGCTTTATTGACGAGCATTCAAGGGTGGGTTATTTGGAAGGGGCAGCATCGTCGGTGCGTCGAGACGCACCCTACTTAAACTGCGTAAGAGATTTTATGGGGGGCATGTATCTGGGGGTGCCGCAGGGCTTAAGCCCTGCGTAGTTACATAAAACGAACGGGGCCAAAAGCCCTGCTAAGCCATTTTCGGGCGGACACAAGGCAGCCCCTACATTAAACTCAATACTGCCTTCTCTGTCTGGAGGATGGTATCTTCATAAGCTTCCTGTACTTGGTCACGGTGCGTCTTGCCACGTCCACGCCCTTGGCCTTAAGCGTGGCGACTATCTCCTCATCGCTCAGGGGATTGCTTTTATCCTCAGTGCCTATCATCTCTCTCAGCCTCTGCCTGGTGGCCTCCCACGACTCCGTGTCTCCATCCCCGCTGCTGAAACCGCCCGTAAAGAAGAACTTCATCGCAAATATGCCTCTGGGCGTCTGCATGTACTTACGTGCCAGGGCGCGGCTTACGGTGGATACGTGAATGCCCAGACGGTCTGCCAGGTCCTGCATCTTGAGCGGTTTAAGGCTGGAGACGCCCTCCTCAAAGAAACCTTTTTGCAGCTCTACAAGGCTGGTCGCCACCCTATAGAGGGTGGTCCGCCTCTGTTCTATGGCGTCCATCAACCACTTTGCCGATTCAATCTTTTTCTTTATATAATTTTTGGTTTCAGCATCCGCGGGGTGTTGGCTAATATACGTCCTGTAAACGTTGTTGATAGAGAGATGGGGCATGGTGTAGTCTTCGTTCAGGATAACCTCATACCGGCCGTCTATATAGTCAACCCTTACGTCTGGCACCACATATGCTATCGGCTCATCCACAAAGATTGAACCCGGTTTCGGATTCAAACTACAGATGTGCTCCACAACCTTCTTTATGGTCTCCAGACTCCTGCCCGTCTTCTTGGCTACCTGAGGGTACTTCTTCGTTTCTATATCCTTGAGGTAGTGGAGAATCAACTCCCTGGCCAGTTCACATTCCTCGTATTTCTTGTCCAGTTGAAGCAGCAGACATTCCTCGAGACTCCTGGCCCCCACGCCCGGAGGTTCCATTGTCTGTACCAGACGCAGGGCCTCTCCTGCATCCTCGCTGGCAATAGCCCCGTTAAGCTCCTTTACAATATCCTCCATCGGTGTGGAGAGGTAGCCGTTGTCGTCCAGATTACATACTATGTGTTCACAGGCCTCCCGCAGCGCTTCGGGCACCTCCATAAGAGAAAGCTGCCCCAGGAGATACTCATGGAAAGATATCGGTTTTGCCGAGGTATTTTCGAGCGCCGCCTGCTTCTTGTCTATCTCGCCCCGCATCGCAGACCGGCTACCCAGTCTGTAATTACCCTGCCACTCCTCAGGCAACGTCTCGACACGCTCTTCTTCTACACTACGCTCTTCTTCTACACTACTCCCTGCTTCCTCGCCCGCAGCAGGACTCTCCTCGGTCCCCGCATCTGTAGCCGCTACCTCTTCAAGCACGGGGTTTTCCTCCATCTCCATCTGCACATGCTCAAGCAGCGCCAAAAGAGGAAGTTGGAGTATCTCTATTGACTGAATTATCTGCGGTGCCAGCTTCATCTTCAGCTGAAGCTGCATGCGTGGTATCATTTCCATCTTCATTACATATCCCCCACTAAAAATTCATCCTTGCGTCTATGGCGTCCGCCAACACAGTACTGGACAAATATTCTAAATAGCTTCCCTGCGGTATGCCCCTGGCCGGGCGGGTAATCTTTATATCCTGCCGATCCAGGGCAGACAGCCTCTTTTGAATGTACAAGGCTGTAGTGTCTCCCTCTATGTTGAAATTCATAGCCAGGATTACCTCCCTCACGCCGCCATTCTTAATCCTGTCCATCAGTCGCTCTATGGTAAGGTCTTCTGGATGGACGTTGTCCAGAGGGGAAATATGTCCCAGCAACACGTGATAGACCCCTTTATAGTGTCCTGTCTTCTCTATGCTGAAGAGGTCTTTGTGTTCCTCTACAACACATATCACAGTATTGTCGCGCCTGGGGTCTGCGCATATCTGGCAGACTTCATCTACTCCGATACCAAAGCATTTTGAGCAGTTCCTGCCGCTCTTTTTAAGGTCCTCTATGGCACTTGACAGTTCTCTGGCCTCCTGTTCAGGAAGTCCAAGTATATAGTAAGCCAGCCTTTCAGCCGTTTTCCGCCCGATACCGGGCATCTTTGCCAGCTCCCTTATCAGTCTCTCCATATGTCTTGGATAGGCTTGCAATATTGTTGGTCCTTGTCTATAAACCGCGAGCCCTTCTCTATATCAAGCTTACATCTATTTACATACAACCTCAATCGAATGGTGTCTGCCTCTTGCAACCTACGGCTTGCCAAAAGGCAACCCCGGGAGACCGGGTATATTTAACCCCCCGGTGAGCTTGGCCATCTCCTGCTCGTATAACTCCTGCGACTTCTTTGATGCCTGGTTCACCGCAGCCACCACAAGGTCCTCAAGCATCTCCACGTCCTTGGGGTCTACTACCTCCGGGTCTATCTTCACTGACAACAGCTCTTGACGCCCGTTCATCTTGGCGGTAACCATGCCGCCGCCAGAGCTTCCCTCCACCACACGTTCCTTAAGTTCGCGCTGCATCTCCTCCATCTTCTTCTGCATCACCTGGGCCTGCTTTTGGGCCTCCTTCATTATCTGTGCAAAGTTGCCAAAACCCTTCATCTGACACCCCTCCTTACTTAACGATTTCTCCTTCAAAAAGTGACACAATCTTATCAATATTCGATTTATCAGGTGATTCCAGAGGAGATTTATCTGCCAATGCGTCCGGCGGCGGTCCGCTCCTTTGCGTCGCAACCGGAACGTCCTCAGACAGTATCACCCTGAGGCGCAACCTCCTGCCGGTTATTTCTCCCAAATAATCCTCTATCAGCCTTACATCCTCAGGGTTCCCCTCCAAGGATTTCTTGGAAAACGGACGGCCCTTTGGGAACGCTATCACCGCCTCCTCACTCCCAAGGCCGGTCAACTTGCCTTCTTTGAGCCGCGACCACACGGAAGGTCTTGCATTATGAAAGTGTTCCATTGCCATGTCCCACACCTTACCTGCATCCTGCGCCTGCTGTGAAGAGACGTGCCCTGCCTGCCCTTCCACCGCCTCAGAAACTGCCGCACGCCGGTCTGTCTCTACCCTCCGCGTATCTGATTTCGCGCCAGAATCTTTATATTCGCCTGCAGGGGGTCTGGAAGGGGCAGCCACACCGGCAGAGGTTGTCGTACTGCGGGAAATCTTTTTCTCAAGCTCCTCAAGCCTGAGGAGTATATTGTTAAGGGACTCCAGGTCCTCCATCCCCGCCAATTTCACCACCGTCGTCTCCAGAAAAATCCTCTCCTGCAAGTCATCCATACCCCTCTTATTTGTTCCTGTAAGGGCCTGGATCATGTACATCAGGGTATCCCCCGTGAGATTCTTTGCCTGCCGCTCCAATAGTTCTCCGTCCCGCCATGGGTTTTCCAACAGCTCCGCATTGTAGCCGCACGTAGAGACCACCAACAGGTCTCTCAGATACCACACCACTTGGTCAACAAAGACGGCCAGGTCTCCACCCTGGTTCATTACATTGTGCACCACCTTTAGTGCGCCGGAGGCATCCTTGCTAATCAAACTATTCACCAACGCCTCCACCGTCTCCTCACCAACCGTACCGAAAAGACCTTTCGCGGCCGCAAGGGTTATCCTCCCGTCAGGGAACGACCCCAACTGGTCCAGCAGTGACTGAGCGTCTCTTAGCCCGCCCCTGGAATGCCTCGCAACGGCCTTAAGCGCCTCGTCTTCTATGTCCAGCCCCTCTTTCTCGGCAATCTGCATCAGACGTTTCACTATGTCAGATGCGGATACGTTTTTTAAATCAAAACGCTGACAGCGAGATTGAACCGTCTCCGGGAGCTTACTTGGTGCAGTGGTGGCAAAAAAGAACTTTACGTGGGGCGGGGGTTCCTCAAGGGTTTTCAGCAGGGCGTTAAATGCCTCACGCGTAAGCATGTGTACCTCGTCTATTATGTATATTTTGAATCTGGAGCGGCTGGGCAGATACTTGACGTTCTCCCGTACAGTCCTCACCTCGTCAATACCCCTATTGGAGGCGCCGTCTATCTCTATAACGTCAATATCCCTGCCCTCTGATATTGCCCTGCAGGCATCGCACTTGTTACACGGCTCATCCGTCGGCCCCTTCTCGCAGTTAAGGGCCTTGGCCAGTATCCTGGCCAAGGATGTCTTCCCAACGCCCCTCGGCCCCGTAAACAGGTAGGCATGGGCCACTCGGTTTTGCTTCAGGGCATTCTTCAGCGTGGTGACGACCGGGTCCTGCCCCACCACCTCTACAAAGCCCTGCGGCCTATACTTCCTTGCAAATACGGTGTAAGTCATAAGTCCACCATAAAACTGTCATCCTGAAGAAGTGAAACAACTTAAATGTAGCGTGGCCGCTTGCTGCCACGTTGAATCCGCCTTAGGCGGAGAGCAAGCTCCCACACTCACACTACATTTTTTGCCCATAATGACAACGTAGTATTAGGAGGCTTTTTCAGACCTCTTTTCAACGCTTACCTCTTAAAATAACTGGCCGTGCACTCTTCCTCGATCCCCTTTCCCTCGGCACACGCCTGCAGCCGGCTCGGGCCAGGCACCCTCACGGCACATAAGTACAGATGCTTATGGCTGCTGGCTTCCGCCCCTGACCAGGTTCACACTGCCTTATTGCATGAGACCCGACCTTCAACGCCTCTTACAGGAATGCGACCGGGGGTCCGAAAGACCTCAAAAAAGCGATTGACCCTGCATAAGCGGATTTCAGGTCACAAGGAACCGCTAGCTCCCCGTCTAGCACGGCCAAAAACCTTCAGTCCAATCACCTTCTCAACTACACTACCCACATGGCGGAGAGGGAGGGATTCGAACCCCCGAGGCGGTTTTAAGGCCACCTACACGCTTTCCAAGCGTGCTCCTTCAGCCTCTCGGACACCTCTCCTGATGTCGTATACACACTACACGTGTCATTCCGCATTTAATGCGGAATCCAGTTTCAACGTGGGAGCAAGCTCCCACGCTACACTTACAACAATCTCTCGCAGTGTGCAACTAAGGTCACACGTTTGAACAAATTACCCCCAGGGTGCCGCAGGGCTTCAGCCCTGCGATATATTAGATTGATAGTTACGTAACCAATCGCACAAACAGCCCGATAAATCGGGCGACTACAAACTGCCTTACGCTACGTATCTAGTATGTAACGGTCGAGCTTGCGCGACGTCATGCAGAGTAAACTCTGCCACTACATAAAGCAGAGCAAGCTCTGCCGCTACAAAAATTCTTTTGCCTGTGTAGCGTGCCAGCTTGCTGGCACGTTGTTAATACTGTCTTACCCTAACGTGGGGGCTTGCCCCCACGCAACCTTCCTTCTTCTTGCAAAAAAATCCTAACAGGCTTTCTTCTAGACATTTCATATACCCGTTTTTATCTGGCGGAGAGAGAGGGATTCGAACCCCCGGTCCGCTTACGCGGACAGCGGTTTTCGAGACCGCCCCGTTCGGCCGCTCCGGCATCTCTCCTGAAAGAATTCTTTGAGCAACTTACCCGACTCCTCCTCAAGCACCCCGGCCACCACCTTTATCCGGTGGTTGAACCTCGGCTCTTCAACCAGATTGACCACGGAGCCTGCCGCCCCGGCCTTCTCATCCCTTGCGCCGTAGACCAGGGTGTCCACGCGGGCCTGCACCATTGCGCCCGCGCACATGACACACGGCTCTTTGGTAACGTATAATGTTGCGCCCTCAAGCCGCCAGTTGTCCAGGCTCTCGGCCGCCTGGGTGATGGCTATCATCTCTGCATGGGCGGTGGGGTCGCGCAGCGTCTCACGCTGGTTATAGGCCCTGGCTATTATGCGCCCTCCGTGCACTATTACAGCCCCCACCGGGACCTCGTCGGCCTCAAGGGCCTTCGTGGCCTGAATCATGGCCTCGCGCATGTAGTACTGGTGAGTCTCCAGCAAATAACCCCCTCTCCGCTATCATGCAGAAGCGCGCCCAGGAGGATTCGAACCTCCAACCTCCGGATTCGTAGTCCGTGACTCTATCCAGTTGAGCTATGGGCGCATTTGCAGTCAAAAAATGCAATATTGGGGACAGGGAACCGAGGGGAAGTATAAGCCCAACAAGGCCAAAAGTCAAGGAAAACCCCGAATTGGCCCAGGATTTGCATTCAGCCAGTATAATTGGAAGCTACAGAAGTCCCTTATCCTTTAGACTTACGTATCGTCCAGCCCCTATTATTACGTGATCCAGCACCTTTATGCCGACGACATTCGATACCTCTCGGAGACGGTTGGTTATCTCAAGGTCCTCCTGGCTGGGTGTGGGGTCGCCGCTTGGGTGGTTATGCACAAATATGACGGAGGCGGCCGATTCCCTTATGGCAGGGGCAAAGACCTCTCTAGGATGAACCATGCTTGAGGAAAGACTGCCGACAGATATTTGTAAGTCCTTTATAATTCTATTCTTGCTATCGAGGAGCAGCAAAAGAAACGTCTCTTGCCGTCTGTCTCTAAGGCGTTCGTGCAGATGGTTAAAGATGTCCTCACTCGATCCAACCCGTTTCCCGCTTGTGAGGGGTATGGCGGCAAACCGCCTTGCAATAGCCATAGCGGCCTTTACCTGGGCCGCCTTTGCAGGCCCAATACCCTTTATCATGGCAAGTTCGCCGGTGGTCTTTGTGGCTAAGCTCTTGAAATCACCGTACTTAAATAGAATTTTCCTTGCCAGATCCACAGCGCTCGCATCCGGGGTGCCATCCCTGATGATTATCCCTAGGAGTTCGGCATCTGACAGGCTTTCCTCCCCCATGGCAATAAGCCGCTCCCTGGGCCTCTCTGATTGGGGAAGTTCTTTTATGGTGGGCCGCTTGCGGAAATATCTGCAGAGTTCTGTCAGCGTGCACTCCCCGCAGAGCGGGATTTGCCCGCATACGGCCTTAGCCCCATCAGCGTAGGCGGCAAAAACCGTCTCCACGGCAGCCGTATCTCCACCTGATACTGTAGAAACGTTACTAATTATCTTTTTGATGCGCTCCCTGGTGGTGTGCGAATCCTTCGTGGTCTTCACAAACCCGATTCGGTGAAACATGCGCCTTGCGGCGGGGCTGGCGTCAAGGGGGAGGTGTTGAACGGCAGCGGGGTCTTCCTCTGATACATATACGCCTAAATCTCTCTTTGACTTCGGTGAGGTACTGGTCAGCTTTTCTGCCATCAGCCTATAGACCTTGCAGGCGTGGCTATTTCTCGACAGCGATGGTCTCTCGGCACTGGTCATTCGGACGAAACCCCGTGAGGGATTCCTCCTAAGGAGAGTATTTAATCACCTTCACGTCCGATATGGTCACCGTACCCTCTTCCACCATATCGTCCAGACACGGCAGGAAGGCGTCAATCTTCTCACGGCTATCCACAATCTCGATTACCATGGGCATGTCTTCAGCAAGTCTGAGGACCCTGGCTGTATGTATCTCGTGATGGCGGCCAAAACTCTCTACTCCTTTAATTATGGTTGCACCCGCCAGACCCTGCTCCCTTGCCTTCTGGATAATGGCCTCGAAGAGCGGCATGCCCTTATGGCGGTGGTTCTCTCCGACAAAGATACTCAGTCGCTTACCTTCCTCTACCTTTTTCATAGTAATCTCAATACAACCTCAACACGGTTATGTAACCAAGCCACACAAAAAGGAGACAAAAGAAATAGTGACCCCCTATATAGATGGACCCCAGGAGAAAACTTCGTTCCTTAAAAAGCTCAAGGGCCTCGTAACTGAAACTGGAGAACGTGGTAAAACCGCCCAAGATGCCTATGAACAAGAACTGCTGCCGAAGGGGCGGGGTGAGAAATATCCTTTGCGTTGCAATCGTACCCAAAAGGCCTATAAGGTAGCAACCAATGAGGTTCACGAGCAAGGTGCCGTAGGGAAACGTTACGCCCAAGAGCTTCGCCATACCGTAGGTAACCCAGTAGCGCATTATGCTGCCAAGGAACCCGCCAAAGCCCACCCACATTGTAAGCGTAAAGCCCTTGAGCATTTTTCGCCCCCAAAAACCTCAGAAGCCGAAGAGATGAAACCGCGATATAAGGATGGCACTCATAATACCCATCGCAATCAACATGAAAGCGATGTAACCTATAACAAGCCTTCTGAAACCCTC
>Ga0156219_1098_pt2 | contig 11171 bp, 7 predicted proteins | sample RifCSPlowO2_12_FD_107867 | JGI IMG/M metagenome (GOLD analysis project Ga0156219, IMG submission 107867) | Planctomycetes bacterium RIFCSPLOWO2_12_FULL_50_35 | reverse complement strand
TCCGCGTCAGCATTACCGGCCACCCAACGGAGGAGATAAAGACGGGCAAGGGCATCCTAGAGGCCCTCGGTCTTAGAGAAGTCGAGGGCTGGGAGCTCATCTCATGCCCCACATGCGGACGCTGTGAAATTGACCTGGAAACCATCGTAGAGGAGGTAAAGGCAAAATTGCCCCCTGAGAAGCGGGGTCTCCAGATAGCCATCATGGGCTGTGCCGTCAACGGCCCCGGTGAGGCGCAGGAGTGCGATATAGGGATAGCGGGCGGCCACGGCTTCGGTCTTTTATTCAAGAGGGGTCAGCTGGTGCGCAAGATACCCGAATCCGAGATGGTTACGCAGCTGCTAAAGGAAGTTGAAGCGATGTCCGCCCCCACAAACGGGGGTTCAGGCAAATAATGCAGCGTGCGAGTTTATCTCGCACGTTTAAGCGTTAGCAATTATACGGTGCGTCAAGACGCACCCTACGATGATTCTGTCATTCCGTGCCTGACACGGAATCTAGATTCCTGCTTTCGCAGGAATGACAACTTGGGTGGGAATGACATTTTAAGCCTTTTCAGGGCTTCCAAATTGTAGTTTTGTAGAGGTCTCTTTCTATAGTCATTCTGAGCCGAAGCCCTGAGCGAAGCGAAGGGACGGCGAAGAATCTAGTTGTAGTGGCAGAGCTTGCTCTGCCTGATGTCGAGCGTTTAGCTGCAAACTGAAGAACCGGAGGGACGAACAATTCCCAGCCGCCTGGCAGAGATATTCGAGGATGAGAGGCTCTAAAGGAAATAGTAAAGTATGAATGGTAAAAAGGAATGTAAGTTAAAACGTTGTAAGCGTTGTAACAATGTCTTAGACCGTATTTGGTTTACAGCCATGATGACAGAAGAGTGGTCATGGAATGGAGAAGCGTGGGAGTGTTCTGCAAGACATAACCTTATTACCGACTCACAAGAACCTGTACGGTGTCCAGAATGCGATAAGGTAGTCGGTACAGGTCGAGACTTTGGCTTTGAAGGGTAGTCAACGCTGTTTAAAAACAGGGATTCCGTATATTGTCAGAAGTAATTCAAAGCAAGAGCAAAATTAATTATAGCTATTCGACAATTAAGATAACTCAAAGCCGAATAGACAAAGGGCTAATAGCAATTCCTGTATCCCTGGCAGAATGGTTCCCAGAGCACAATGCCACCATTCAAGTTTCCTTAGACGACTCAGATGTTTTGCAAACTAAGAATTATGCATCTTACAGGAGTGCTACTCGAGAATGCAGAATTGGTGGTATGGCAGAGTGGTTCAATAAGAATAAGATAAAAGACGGCAATGAGATAGTCGTTCAACTGGTAGACAAAGAAAATTTCATCTATAAATTGATTCCAGAACACAAGTTCCTCTTAAAAACCCAAGAATTACAAAAAAGTTTTGATGCTTCAGAAGATGAAACGGAGGCTTCAGAACAGATAATCAAACTTTCCCAATGGACTGATTTAGACGAACAGAAAGTTGCATTCAATGAGTACCGCCGCTTAATTGATACCGTCAAGGTTGAAGAAAGGCGATCTGTTAAAAGACCTTCAAGTAGAGCTAGAGAAAGTGTGCCCTATAATTTAAGAGTTTTATTGGGTAATATCTATCAGGGCCATTGTCAGGTGTGCGATTTTTGGTTTTTGAAACAAGACAATAACCCTTATTTTGAAACGCACCATACTGACCCTTCGTTAGGCAGTAATCCCAAGAATATAATTCTGGTTTGCGCAAACTGTCATAGACAATTTGAATATGCCAATGTGCATCCTGAGCGTAACAAAGAAGGTTGGCTCATAATGGTTTCTTTCAATGAAAGAACTTATTCTGTAAATCAAGTCGTACTGAAAACAGCGTTCGAGGATTTCTTTAAAAAATTATTTGTTTAAGCAATTTCTACAAACAGAATAGTAGGGTGCGTCAAGACGCACCGTGCGATTACTAGATTCTTCGTTTCGCGCAGAATGACGAAGTCTTTGCAGGATTTTGTAGGGGCGAACGGCCGTTCGCCCCTACAAAACGGGTACGATATCCCTACATTTGGAATAGAATAAGCGAAAATACAGACCTATCAGATGAAAAACATAGCGATTCTCGGCTCTACGGGTTCTATCGGCAGGAATGCCCTTGACGTAATCCGCTCACTGGGGACGGATTACTCGGCCACGGCCCTGACGTCCAACAGTAATTGGGAAATGCTCGCTCAGCAGGTGGAGGAGTACCACCCCAAGAGGGTTGCCATAGTGGACGGGGAGGGCGGCAGACGCCTGAAGGAGAGGCTTTCGGGCAATTCCGTGCAGATACTGACCGGGGAGGAATCCATCGAGGAGATAGTCGCAGACGCCAACATCAATTTTGTACTGTCGGCCATCGTGGGGGCGGCGGCACTTCCGGCGACGCTTACCGCCATCGAGCACAAAAAGAACCTGGCGCTTGCCAACAAGGAGGCCCTGGTAATGGCCGGCGGCATAGTTACCGAGCGCGCCAGGAAAAAGGGCGTAACGCTGCTCCCTGTGGACAGTGAGCACTCGGCAATATTCCAATCCCTTTCAGCAGGCAGGCGCAGCGAACTAAGAAGGGTCATACTTACCGCATCGGGCGGGGCCTTTCGGGATTATCCTGTTGATAAACTTGATAAGGTCACCCCTGAGCAGGCGCTTGACCACCCGACGTGGAAGATGGGCAAGAAAATCACTATTGACTCCGCAACGCTGATGAACAAGGCACTTGAAATCATAGAGGCCAAGTGGCTGTTCGGACTCAAGGCAGAGGAGATAGACGTGGTGATACACCACCAGTCCATAATCCACTCTATGGTGGAATTTCAGGACGGCTCCGTAATCGCCCAGATGGGGCTTCCGGACATGAAGCTGCCCATACAGTATGCGCTGACCTATCCCGAAAGACGGCCTGCGTCCGTAGAACCGCTGGACCTTGCGAAACTGGGCAAGCTGACCTTTGCCAAGCCCGATTTGCAGAGATTCCCGGCGCTGCGATTAGGTTTCTGGGCGGTCAATGACAGTGGGACACTCCCCGCCGTAATGAATGCGGCCAACGAGGTGGCGGTGGATGCGTTTCTGGAACGCAGGCTGAAATTCACCGGTATAGTACGGGCAGTAGAAGAGGTTATGCACAAACACACGAATAAAAAAAATCCCTCTCTGGAGGACATCATGTCGGCCGACAGTTGGGCACGGAAAGAGGTAAGGAATGCCATTCGCTGAGGTTTCTAGCAACATACTCCTTGTAATAATCGGGATAGGCTCCCTGATTTTTATCCACGAACTGGGCCACTTCCTGGCCGCCAAGAAGATAGGCGTCAGGGTGCTCGTCTTCTCCCTTGGGTTCGGGATGCCGCTCATAAGGCGGACCTGGGGAGAAACAGAATACAGACTCTCAATAATACCCCTCGGCGGCTACGTGAAGTTGGCAGGGGAGCACCCGCAAGAGGGCGTTAAGCCGGAAGATTGGGACTTTATGTCAAAGTCGCCGGCTCAGAGGGCGCTGGTGCTTGTGGCGGGCGTGGCCATGAACACCCTGTTCGCCTTCCTGGTGTTCATAATTGCGTTCCGCATAGGCGTACCGTTTATAACGGCGGAGATAGGCCAGATCGCACCCGGGTGGCCCGCCTGGGAGGCCGGACTGGAGCCAGGTGACAACATTGTAGAAATTGACGGCGCCACAGACCCGGACTTTGAGGACATCTTTACCGCCGTTGCCCTGGGCAGCAACAAAGGCGTCCCCGTCAAGGCGAAGAGGGGCAACGAGATACTCGAGTTCCACATCCAGCCAAAATACGACGTGCAGTACGGCCTCCAGCGGATAGGCATCGCCCCCGCCATGAGCCAGGAAATAGGCAAGCTCTTCCGCTACGAAGACGGCGCTCCGGCCCTGGGCGCGGGCCTCAAGGTAGACGACAGAATCATCGCAATAAACGGGGAAACCGTACAACAAGGAGAAAAGATTCTTGAAATAGAGGCAAAGAGCCCGGGCAAGGAGCTGACCCTGACCGTCCTCAGGGGCGGCGAGGAGAAGGAATTCAAGGTTACCCCCGTTCCCACAATGCGCTGGATGATGGGAGTATCGTGCGCAACGACAAAGATAGAGGCCGTGAGGACCGGTGGGCTGGCGGCACAGATGGGGCTGAAGAAGGGAGATAAGATACTCGCCGTAAACGGCACTGAGGTGACGGGCTGGTCTTCCGTTACCGAACAAATCCAGGCCGTTAAAGAAAACACCTTTCGCTTGACACGAGAAAGGGCGGGAAAGATCGAAGAAGGACACCTGTCCCTCCAATCACCCGAAGACAAAGACCGCTTCCTTGCGGGGATGATACCTGCGCTGGGCCTGCAGGTTGACAGGGTAATAGAAGGCTTCCCCGCCAAAGAGATAGGGATGATGCCCGGGGACGAGATAGTCTACTTAGACGGCACCACGCCGCAGTCGTGGGACGACCTCTTACACATCGTAACCAACAGCGCCGGTAAAGAGATGACCGTTAAGTGGCTGAGAGACGGGAAAACACTCACTGCGAAATTCAGGCCTATTAAAGACGAAAAAAGCGCCACCGGACGTATGGGACTGCTGCTCAAGGAAAAAACCGTCATAAAAAAATATAGTCTCCTAGGCGCCTGCCGGATGGGTACCAAAAAGGCCCTGGTAATGGTTGATAGGATATACCTGACTATAAAGGGCTTATTTACCCAAAGGGTGTCCTCCGAGACCGTGGGCGGCATAATCATGATCGCCCAGGCTTCGTATGAGTCGGCAAAGGTAGGGTTTGGGAAACTGCTCTACTTTATGGGCATCATCAGCCTGCAGCTTGCCGTACTTAACTTACTGCCCATACCCGTGCTGGACGGCGGCCACCTGTTGTTCTTGGGTGTGGAGAAGCTGAAGGGTTCGCCAGTAAGCGAGCGCACCATGGCCGTTGCACAATACATTGGACTTGCTCTCATACTCTGCCTGTTCGTATACGCCACCCGCAACGACATCCTGCGTCTCTTTACGACGCAGCAGTAGTCCTCTGATTACGTACTGTATTGCGTCTGCCTCCGTCATTGTGAGGAACGCAGCCCCCGAAGTTACGCCTTTGGTGGAAATTTGCCTATCTTTTTGGTAAACGACTAGTGCGTTCTTTCCAGTATAAATTGTAGTTGCTCGATTTATCGAGCCCATAATGCCCCATAAATGGGGCAACTACAGATAAATGTATCACATCGGGGCGGAGACCAGACGCTACAACAATTCCGAATGACACTCGCAATGTCTTACTGAGGTGTTGTTGGGCATGACGTTTTACATTTCACTTATTGCACCGCGGCGGCCTCGGCATCGGCGGACAATCTCTTGAGAGATTTCTCCAACATCCGCCTATAACTCTCTAACTCTTCCTCTCTCACTTCAGAGGGAACGCTGATCGGCTCGCCGAAGGCCAGCACTACCTTGGAAAACGGCTTCGGTATGCGAAACCCGTCCCAACTGGGCAGCCGCCAGCAGTTGGAATAGCCCAGCCCTATGGGAAGGATGGGGAGTCCCGTCTTCTTTGCCAGGAAGATTATGCCCGACTGAGCCACTTCTCTCGGCCCCCTGGGGCCGTCCGGCGTTACAGCCAGAAAGCGGCCATTCTCCGCCTCTTTTACCATGTTTATCATCGCCCCGGCCCCGCCGCGGGTGCTTGAACCGCGCACCACCCCAAAGCCCATATTCTTTATCACCCGTGCGATATATTCGCCATCGGTGTGCCGGCTTATCAATACACGGATACCCTGACCTCGCCCTTGATACACCAGGACTAACATCGTGGCGTGCCAGAAGGCGATTATCGCCCTTGGGCCTTCTGTGAATAATTTGCGGCTGGAACCGGCGGGTTGTTCCTCTATCCTGAGGGTCAAGCACAAAAGACGCAAGACCACCGGCCCCAGGAGGCCCACCACCGTCATCTTTATGTCATTTAAGAAACCGCTCATGCAAAAGATAGCAGCATAACTTGACCTTTTAAAAACCCTTGAGGATGAAGCCTTTCAAAGAATTTACAGAAAAACATTGTCATCAGCAATTTGGATGCGTATGACATCAAAGCATGCTGGCAATCTATCGTATTGTATCTTCACTTTTGAGAATACATTTTCGAATAAGGTAACTTTCATTTTGCCCAAATATGGAGACAATCTGCCAACCGCGCTGAAAGATGTGTTCTTCATTTCCGACAAAGATTGGTTCTGCCCATAAAAACGATCCGTTATCTTGTCTTTAATGAGAGCATAGGTAAACGTATACTCACCATACATTGCACAAATGAAATCGTGGTTTTCAGTCCCAAATAAATGCATTGGGTCTATGTTGTTGTAAATCAACAGTACTGCCGGAATACCTTGTTTAGCCGCGAATTGTATTTGTCTTCGGGAATCATGTATCTTCTTGCGAATGTGTTCCCCAACTTTGCGTGAACTTACCTCAAATGATTCAGTCTTGAAATTCTCATCCTCAGCCAACTGTTTTATCTCAAACACCAAGTTGAGTTCCCTTGTTTTTACCAAGTAATCCGGTCTGGGCGAGCTTCCCTCCTCTATTTTTTCGAATTCTAGCTTGTTTTCGCGAAGGAATCTTTCGAATGTCTCTTCAGATTTTGTTTTCATTGTATTCCAGTTTAGTAACCCTTGCGTCCGTATAACAATTAACACACAAATTCGCAATTTATAGCATTTTGCACGGCTATGGTGAGGAATATACCATGTTCACTACATTTCTTCAGTACAATCTTATTGACATATTTCGCCGGGGTGTATGTCTTGATACCTCTGAAAAAGTTAACTTAAGTGCTATTTTAAACTGTAGTGGTCGAGCTTGCTCGACTTAACAGTGGTAAACTCACGCAGAGCAAGCTCTGCCACTACAATTACATAGTATGAACCCACTTCCAGGTGAGGTTTTCCTCACCAAAGTGGATTAGAAAAATCTGAGGCGTTTCATGCCAGAGGCGGGCAATCGAACGCCTCTATGGCTTTTGCAAGGCTCTCAAAATGCCAATAAAATTCTTTTGCAGGAGTCTTTGACCCAAATGCTTAACCGCCTCCAATCGCCTTGTAAACACCGCACTTGTCGCAGCTTATGTCCCTGCGGCGGCAGAAGTCATGGAATATCTGATGAAGCCCCTGCTGTCTGCGGGCACTGCTTACAATGCCGGACATCCTCTCCGGGAGCACCCTCTTCGTCATAAACCCGACAACACTGTCTGTGGAACCTTTACGGTGGCTTTTATATGCCTCATGCAGTACTGCCGCCAGACTTGAATCATGATTTCGCCTGGAATATACAAGAAGGAGTGGGAGGACAACGTTTATAAAAATAGCCGCTGCACGCTCTCTGCCTATGAGTTTTGCGGGGGCCTTCAGTCTCTTCCCTCCAGGCGCCAGGTAGTGCGACCAGAACTCGTCTTCCAGACCCGAAAAATATGTTTCGATATTATTTATTAAAGTAGAAGCCGATTTTGCCTTTTTGCTTCTGGCCTTTTCAATGGCAGTAAGGAGGTCTTTAAAAACGCCCCCTTCGAGTCCCCTGGCCAGGAGGTGGCTTATGGCGGCAATACGCCTGGGAGGCTGGTTCAACGGCCTTACACCCGACATATGCCAGTCATCGTACTGCATCAGCTCCTTGGGTTCTTTCGGGTTGTTGTCCCATGCCAACCTGATTTCCTCCCATAGGCCAGAAAGCGTTTCGATATACGCCCTTGTTTGCGGGTCGTAATCTTCTCTATCCCGATTCCGCCAGGCAGACAGGAAGCCCCCTGCTCCAAGAAGCATGGACTGTATCCAGACGTGTCTCCCTGTCTGGCCTTCGCCTTCGGTGGCTGCGTCCATAGGCACAAACCTCCTCAGGTCTTCGAGGGGGACGAGTGAGGCAAGCTGAGAAAACTGGAGCGCGTTGTTCTTATACCCCATGGCCCTCATGAGGGCCTCGTACAGCACCTGTTCATAGGACTTCTTGCCGAGGTAATCCTCGAACCTTCTTGCCTTGGAGAGGATTCGCTCGTCACCTGCGTGGTCAAGGATGCGCTCAAGCATCTCATTATTTCTGTTCCCCTTAGCAAGAATAGTGCGGCAAGGGCCTGCAACATATCTGGCCGCATCGGGATACCCCGCAAGGTCATCCAGAAGTCCGGGAATCTCCTCCGGCGGTATGGTAACGTATTTGGACAGAACCAACTGGGGTATGTTTCTGTTTGCCATGTCCCTAACGTAGCTCTGTGAGGAATCGTTCCACATAACCACGTGAAGGCAGACGTTCTTGTATCCTTCCTGCCTGTCGTGGCCGTGGCGATGCCAGTCTGCGGCGCTGACGTGAATCTCCACGTCTCCCTTTATCCGCCCCGCCCCCTCCAGCAGTATCTCGGCGTCCAGGTGGTCAGGACCGCCTTCCACGTTCCACCTACCGGGTGAGATTATTTCCAGCCGCGCACCGTCCTCGGTATACAATCTGGAGGCATCAAAGTGCCTCCCAAACCACAGACAGCGCACCATCTCTTCAGTTATCTTCCTGGTTACGCCCCCGTAGCTGCGTGCCGGCGGCTCGCTGATGCCCGTTAAGTCTAACACCAGCCTGGCGTAATCGTTGGAGAAGCTCTGTTTTGTTTCGTCTGCCATCGTTCTGCCGCCGTGTTTAATATAGTCATCGGCACTGCTTGGACAAAAGTGAGGATAGTCGTTTTCCGTCTATTTTCAAGTGGTTTATTAAAACGGTCTGGCGGTTATGTAAGTAGTAAGTGCCGCAGGCTCACTGGCCGTATAGGGGCACCGCATGCGGTGCCCCTATACTTAACACAATGCAGAGCTTGCTCTACCACTACAAAAGACAATTACGCTTCCCCATGACCCCTGTTTATTTAATGGTGTTTTCATCTGGCTGCTTGGAGTTTTTCATCTTCTGTATGAAATCTAACCCTATTCCCCTAATCTCCTCGTCACTAACAGGAAGCTTGAAGTTGGTAGTCAATGATTGAGCAATCTTGTCCAAATTGTTTTCAATCGCTACCAATGTTTTTGTCATCTTTGAATGTGTATCGGTAAATAATCTCTCCGTGCTCTCAATCCTCATTTTTTCAAGATACTCTATTTGAAACGGTGTTAATAAGGGCTGTGTGTGTGGTTTTAGCATCGTTTCCACAAACTTCAAATTTAGTACATTTTGGTTATAAGGACTCTGACTGACTCTATGGTGATGAGTGGTTCTTTTTCTTAGGACTACAGCGACGCAACTCTTATGATTCTGCTGATCCCAAAGCTCCAATTCCGTTCTAATACCTAAACCTGATATCTTCTTTTCCTTTTTCTCCAGAAGGTCTTTTAACTTGACATCGTCTTGTTCGGTCGGCTTTTCTGGTACAGTATCTTCCGTCACGGTATTTACTAATTGAAGTATTTTGTCTTTCATTTGATGAACTAGATTAAAAAAAGAACCTTCATAATATATAAGTAGGTCTTCACGACTTGTTCCACAAACTTCTTTCTCTGTTCTACTTTTCAAATCGGCAACTAAATTTACCGTAATGTGAAGTTCTTTTAAGACTCTCTCAATTTCAAGCGCGTATTCCCATTGCCGTTCGAGAAAACGCAGTTCTTTTGAAACTCGATCAACCGCGTGATTCTCAGGCTCTTGGGTTTGCTTCTCTATACTTCTACTGAGAAGACCGTTTACTAGTTTTTTAAGTGAATCCGGCATTATTCTTTATCAACAATCTAGAAAAAGGCTTTCGGCCATTTTGGTGGGAAAGGGGAGGACAAGCAGTTGTGGTTATTACAGACTTTATTCTGTAATCTCTCTGGATTCTGCGGTGGGGGTCGTTTCTAGTTCTTCATCGGGACTCTCTGCAGGGTCTTGCCCTTCGGGGGATGTCTCGGGGAGCTTCTCTTCTGCAATGCACGCCATTGAGGCCACGCGGTCACCCTCGTCCAGGGATACAACTCTTACCCCCTGAGTCCCCCGGCCTATTGTAGATAGGGAATCGGCATCCGTGCGCACGACCTTGCCGCCGGCTGTCAGAAGCATAAGTTCGTCTTTGTCACGTACGCCTACCAGGGCCACTACCTTTCCATTACGCTCCGTGGTCTTTATATTCATGACGCCCTGTCCGCCCCTTCCGTGCGTAGGATATTCATCAAATGCCGTACGCTTACCGTAACCATTTTCACATACGGTCAGCAGCGTAGCGCCCTCCTCAACAACTACCAGGCCCTTCACCCTGTCCCCTTCCTTAAGTCTGATCCCCCTGACGCCGGCAGCGGTTCTGCCCATGGGCCTTACCTCTTTCTCGTGGAATCTCATCGCCTTACCGTTCTCCGACCCGATAATCAGCTCTTCATTGCCGGTAGTCAGGCGCACACCCACCAGTTTGTCGCCCTCTCTCAATTTCACGGCAATAATTCCTCCCCGCTTCGGATTACGGAACTCGGTCAGCGGCGTCTTTTTTATCGTCCCCTTCTCAGTCACCATGACCAGGTGGCGCGCGTCAAACTCTCGCACAGGGAACATGGAGGTTATGGACTCTCCCGCCTTGATGCCCAGGAGATTTATAATCGCCCTGCCCCGCGCAAGGCGGCCCTGTTGGGGTATATCATATACCTTCTGCCAGTAGACCCTGCCCTGGTCCGTGAAGAACAGGAGATAGTCGTGAGTCGAGGCGATAAAGAGGTGTTCGACAAAGTCTCCTTCCTCTAAATCTCCCCCCATTACACCCTTTCCGCCCCTGCCCTGCCTCCTGTATGCCGTAAGGGGCATCCTCTTGATATAGCCCCGGTGGGTCAAAAGCACGGCCATATCCTCTTCTGTGATAAGCTCTTCTCTTGTAAAATCCTCCACCTCGCCCATTATGTCGGTGCGACGTGCGTCTCCGAATTTTTCTCTAATCGTCTGAATCTCCTCGCGGATTATGTTCAACACCAATTCCTCTTTTGCGAGGATGTCCCTGTAGCGGCTTATGTCTTTGCATAACTGGTCGTACTCCTCTTCCAGCCTGGTATGCTCCAAGGAAGTCAATCTCTGGAGCCGCATGTCTAATATGGCGCCTGCCTGCATCTCCGAGAGTCCAAATCTCTCCACAAGAGCCATCTTTGCCGCGGCCGCATCTGCCGAGGCCTTGATCACTGCGACTACATCGTCAATATTCTT
>Ga0156219_1072_pt1 | contig 11260 bp, 9 predicted proteins | sample RifCSPlowO2_12_FD_107867 | JGI IMG/M metagenome (GOLD analysis project Ga0156219, IMG submission 107867) | Planctomycetes bacterium RIFCSPLOWO2_12_FULL_50_35 | reverse complement strand
TATCCGCCTCGTCTCCGTTTGCCTTGTGGGCAGACGGGTTGTTCGTCAAGTGCGGACAAAGATAAGAGAGAAAAGCCACCCCTCACCTATAACGAGGCGGATAAACATATCTTTTTAGCAGCTCACGTGCGGCACAAAAATATAATAAGAACGGACCGAAATGTCAAGGAGAAAAAGTTACAAGGGTCCGATGGGAGTTGTCTTGGTAGTACATAACATATTGTGGTTTAAGGACTAGCATAAGAAACTTCCGCCTCGTCTCCGTTTGCCTTGTGGACAAACGGGTTGTCCGTCAAGTGCGGACAAAGATAAGAGAGAAAAGCCACCCCTCACCTATGGCGAGGCGGAATTTATTTTAGTGTTTCCCGAATTCGAGCGGTGTTCCTTTTCTGGTTGACAGTATGTATGCCTCCAGCGCCCGCATCTTTTCGCTGTTATCATCAAGTTTCGTGCCCTCCAGGGGGTTTTCAATGCACCAGTTTATCATGTCCCTCAGCAAGGCCGCCTTTTTGAGTTGTGTTTGAAACTTTGGGTATGTTTCCGGGTGGGTATTTGCCCCATCAGGGTGGCACATGTCGCAAGAGATGCCGTTAGTGCCAAGCTCCGGGGAATGAAATAGTGTATAGCCGTTCTGTATCATTTTGTTTAACTCGGACTCGAACGTCTCTTTCTCCCTGGGTGTGTGGGGGACATCCTTGTGGGCAAGAAGTTTTGAGGTCTTCAGGTCCTGGTACGCCGTAAGCAAGGTGCTTGCTACCATTTGAGCAATTGGCCTGGCCATGGGTCTGCCGGGTTCTGTTCCGTCGGCTGCAATTATCACCTTGGTCTCACCGTCGCATAGCTTGAACAGCCTGACCCCTTCCAGGTTGGATGGCAGGGCTTCTTTACAGGACATAGTCCCCAGATACCTTACCTCCGGCCGGGTCACGTCCGTATCGGCACTCACGCTATGCAGGACTAAAGTAAATGACATGGCCGCCGCCATCAAGAGGAGCAAACGATTGCGCTTCATGACAAGCCTCCTAAAAACCGTTCAGGGTTTATTTTAACAATTTGTGAGTTTGATAAAGCTGTGGGAAACAACTTGTATCGTGTCGTCCCCATAAGATTTCTAGTAGGACGGTCCCGGCTCTAACTGGCCAAGGCCGTGGGTTATCCATAATCGCTCTATGTCATCGTAGGTTACATATCGTGGTTTACGTGACCACAGATTGTATGTGATGTTTGCCTGTCCGTTTGACATCACGTCTAACGTCCCGTCTCCACAGCCGTCAAACTGGTCGAATGGGTCTGCCCTGTCCATCTGTATGGTGAGTTTCGGGACACCCTCTGGCGGATATGGCCATGGCCAGGCCGTCGAGAGCATACCATGAAACGTGATCTTACCCAGCTGGTTTAGCAGTAGTTGATGTGTGTGCCCGTGGACGACCGTAGCCGTGTCAAACTTCCAGAGTATGTCCTGCACCTGTTCTGCGTCTTCTGTCCAGAAATTCCACGGCCTGTAGTATTTGTAAAGGGGTGAGTGAGAGAAGACTACCAGCGGTATTGACCTGTCGTATTTCGAGAGGTCCTCTTTCAGCCACTCTCTCTGTTCCTTACCGACCATGAACGGCTTTCCTTTGGGATTGTCGAGTTGGGCCATAAATTTCATTCTCTCCATGGGCGTCATCTTCGGCTCGGTCCAATAGTCCTCGACTATGACGCTGTTCAGCACCACGAAATGGACCCTTTTATGGTCGAATGAATAGACGTCCTTCCCAAACAGCTCTCTCCATTTCTCACCCATGTCGAAGTACCAGTCATGTTCCCCTACCATCATCTTGACCGGTGCCTTAAGTTGACCTAGGAGTTCTTTCCCAAGTTCAAGTTCTCCCGGCTGGCCTAGCTGTGCCAAATCGCCCCCGTACAGGATAAAATCAGGTTGCGGGTTAAGGCTGTTCATGTCGTTTACAGCCTTTTCGACCGCCCGGATAAAGCGCTTGTTCAGCTTTCTTTCATATAGGTGCGCATCGGAGACGTAAGCGAAGGTGAACGGCGTGCGTACCCCTTCGTGCGCCGCGGCGTCTAGATTGAATACACCCAGAGACCCCAGGGCGGTTGTAGACGCCGCCACCCTGAGGAAATCACGACGGCTTATCAGTGTGTTTTTTGTTTTCTCCCCGGCATTCATAAGACCTTGTCCTCCAAGGTAGATGGTTTAAGGCAAGCAGAATCCTTTGGCAAAATATTCTAGCTGACTAATTCCACCTTCCAATTCTCGTTGACCCAGAGACCGATCACGTTTACGGGTAGTGACCACGACTGTATCTTGTTTACGGAGTCCCGTATATCTCTCCAGTGCCCTTCTTTTGAGACGGGATTTCCTTTACAGTCGTGGTGTCCAACAATGGCTACGGTCTTGGATGCATGTTTCTCGACCGAGATCAAGACCGCCGATTTTATGTACTGACACATTGTGTCCCCGCGGGATATGATTCCGTCCGGGCCAGGCGCTGTAATCATGTCTACGTAACTTACGTTGCAGGTATTTTTCATATAATCGTACACCGGTTCCTGGACGCGCCCGTCTATGCAGTTGATTGCAGTGCAGAACGTGCCGTGCTCTTCACCCAGAACGTCTATCCCGAAGCCTAATAAAGGGGTGAGTATAACCGATGCAGAGACTGCCTTTATAAAATTGCGGCGTGTTATTACCGATGATTCCAAAATTTCCTGTTTCCCCACGGTGTTTCTTCTCCTGTTGCCGTATTATTTATGGTTAGGGCCAGGATTTGTCCTGGTGTTGCTTCTGGTGTAATGCGTAAGTTTGTATTTTCATACTGCACCTGATACATTACGTCGTTGGTTTTATCAGTTGGTCAATGTTACTGCTTGTCAGGGATTTCAGAAACTCTACCAGTGCCTGTTTTTCTTCTTTCGTCAGGTTTAGCGGCCTCATTTCTCCAGAGAGATAAGGGTTGGGGTTCCCTCCCTTATCGTAGAACTCAACTGCTGCCTCCAGGGTAGGTTCGCTGCCGTCGTGCATGTAGGGGGCAGTGAGGGCGATGTTGCGCAGGGTCGGGGTCTTGAAGGCCCCTTTGTCTTTATCCTCTTTCGTCACGTCATAACGGCCCATGTCTGGATTTGGCTTGTCCATACCGACGCCCAGGTTATGAAATTTGTTGTCGGTGAAGAGGGCATAGCTGCTGACAAACTCATGGCAGGTGATGCATCGGCCCTTTCCGTTGAAAATCTCAAGCCCCTTTTTCGCCTGGTCGCTTAGGGCGTTTTTGTCGCCGCCGTACGTATATCGGTCGAAGGGTGAGTTACCGGAAAGGAGCGTCCTCTCGAACGAGGCTATGGCCTTGGCAATGTTGTCTATGGTGATTTCTCCCCCAAAGACCTTTTGGAAGTCCTCGCGATACTCTTGTATGCCCTTAAGTTTTTCCACCACGGCATCGTGCGAAGGCATACCCATCTCTACAGGGTTTATAATGGGGCTTTTTGCCTGTTCTTCCAGGGTGAGTGCGCGGCCGTCCCAGAACTGCAGGTCGTAGTTGGCGGCGTCAAGCGAGGTGGGCGCACTCCGGGTGCCCTTTTGTCCATTTATCCCTGTGGACACGGGGCCGGCATCGGCAAAACCCTTCTGGGGGTCGTGACAGGTGGCACAGCTTACGGTGTCGTTAGCGGAGAGACGCTTGTCGAAATACAGCTTCCTTCCAAGGGCCACCTTCTCAGGTGTGATGGGATTATCGCTAGGGACGATGGGTTTGGGCACTCCGAGCGGGAGCGGATACTCCTCAGCCTCCAACACCGGGGAAAATGCAGATAGGAAAGTAATAATGAATGTAAGAAACAGATTCCTTGTATGTAATGACATGCCCACCCCTTTTGACAGGAATTGTTTTTAGCTTAAGCTAGAACATGGGAAAAATCAAGCCTAAAGCGATGCTGTTTTTCACTGCTGGGAGAAGTTTCGTTGTTTACCTCAGTTCTTAGAAGTTCCTGTAGGCAATGGCCTTCTCGCCTATCCACTTTAGGTGTAATTTTTCACAATTTTGGCAACAAATTTAATCCATAGGGGCACGACATGTCATGCCCCCACCATGTAGTGGGTCCGCCAGTGCCCATTTTTATTATGTGAACCCACCTTAAAATAGTATAATAAAGTTTTTATAAACCTTGCTCTAATATCTTCTGTCATTCTGAACGAAGCAAATAGTCTAGTAATACTAAAATGAGATTGCTTCGGGGCTTTGCCCCTCGCAATGACGGGTGGTTTGTCATTCTGATCGAAGCGGAGTCACGCCAAAGGCGGATGCGCCTCTGGCGCAAATCTAATCCGTTATGTAGCGTGGCAGCTTGCTGCCACGTTCAATTCGCCTTAGGCGGAGAGCAAGCTCCAACGCTACATTTCGGTTGTTTTTCAGAGATTTCATAATGTGAGACCTCTGAAAAAGTAGCAAAATTGAAGGTGTAAATGTAGCCGCACCCTTTATGGGTGCGCATAACGCAGGCTAAAGCCTGCGGCTACCCATTGAATTGATGATTAAACTACTTTTTCAGAGCTCTCAATGTAATGCGTTACGGCGTATTTACTCTTAGGTTAAATGGAGACAAGAAAATCTCATGGCAAGAAGGCCCAAGATAAAGATTACCATTACTGAACAGGTGCGGCCTGCACCATGCCACAGGGGGCACAAGGTGGGCCAGACGTTCGACTTCGACACGGAGCGGGGTAAGCTGTGTCCTATGGTAATGCACGTCCTGTTTCCGGCAATAGACATACTGAGATACGGCGGTTCCTTCCCCTGGTCTGACAATCCCCACAAGGCGGCCTTTGCCTGTCCCGACCCAAAGACCCTCCTTGTCTTTGAGATAAATAGAATGGACGGGTAGTGCAAAAGCAGTAAGAGACCTGAAAAAGTGTTCAAACTGTATTGTTTTTGGATTGGCAGAAATTTCCTTTGCAATATGCTTTTACGAAACCTTTTGTAGGGGCTTGATTTATCGTAGGGACAGGTCTTTAGACCTGTCCATATCGGACAGACCTGAAGGTCTGTCCCTACGGAGCAGATACGATATCATGTCACAAGCCGAACATTAAAGGCTTAGTCCTTGACAACTAATATGTCTTGGGTTATACGTACGCTGTAAACTTGCTGTGAGGGGGGGGTCGCAGGTATATACAACCTTGGGAATTAAGACTGCAAAGGACTCCTTAAGCTATCACTTCGTCGGACTCGGCGGCAGCGGCATGAGCGCCCTTGCCCAGGTGCTGAGAGCAAGGGGGCATAGGGTAAGCGGTTCGGACAGGAATCTGGATAGGGGGTTGAACCAGACCCTGTTTCGAAAACTCTCCCAACTCGACATAAGGTGCCTGCCCCAGGACGGTTCAGGCCTGAAAGAAGGCGTTGATATAGCAGTGGTTTCCACCGCCGTAGAGGAGACCAATCCCGACATTAAGATGGCCCGCGAGAGGGGCGTCCCCGTTGTAAACCGCGCTGTCCTGCTTTCCGTCCTTTTCAATGACCTTCAGGGTGTTGCCGTAGCCGGCACCAACGGAAAGACCACTGTGACTGGTATGGTCGGCTGGATACTGGACAGGGCCGGTCTCGACCCAACCATAATAGTGGGGGGAACAATCAAGAATTACTCTAGCAGTTCCCACCTGGGAAACGTTCGCATAGGCCGCTCCGACATAATGGTCATAGAGGCGGATGAGAGCGACGGCAGTCTTATCTACTACAGACCGGAGTTGGGTGTTATTACAAACATCACAAAAGACCATAAGCCCATGGAGGAACTGCTCATGCTATTCTCGACCTTTGCGGAGGGTTCCTCTAAGTTGGTAATAGGCGCCGACTGCCCGGTGGCGAAGAGCATTAGATCCATACCGAAAGAGACCATCACCTTTGGCGTCAGTGAAAGGGCACTTTTTAGGGCAACGGACGTGATATGCAAGGGGTGGAGTTCTTCCTTTAAAGTAAATGGCGTGGACTTCGAGTTAAATCTGCCTGGCCGACACAACGTTATGAACGCCCTGGCGGCCATATCCTCCGTCCACCTTCTGTCGGTCCCCCTCGAGGTCTCTGCAAATGCCCTGAAAGATTTCAAGGGCATGAGCCGCAGGCTCGACTTGGTCTGCGAGATAGACGGCATTAAGGTCATAGACGACTTTGCCCATAACCCTCAGAAGATAAAGGCGGCCATTGATTCGGTGAGGCTGGTTTCACGCAGGATACTGGCAGTCTACCAACCTCACGGCTACTCCCCCACACGTTTTCTGAGGGAGGAGTTTATACAGGTATTTTCAGAGGAATTGTCCGAGGATGACGTTCTGTACATGCCTGAGATATTTTATGCCGGCGGTACCGTGAACAGGGACATATCTTCGCTGGACATAGTGGAGTCCCTGACGGCTCGGGGAATTAAGGCACACTTCATCCCGGACAGGAGAGAGATTATAGGGCACGTATGCGCGGAGGCAAGGCTGGGGGACGCAGTCCTGGTCATGGGTGCGCGGGACGATACCCTGACGGACTTCTGTCAAGAGATTGCGGCCTCACTTGCGGGAAGGAAGGCCGAAAAAGGGCTCATTGTTGAGGGAGGGGTCGGCAGGGGCTGAGAATTTTATGGTGTTTTTGTAACAGATGCGGGTTCTGAATAAGACTCTTACCGTATCTTAGGCCGCGTTTCTACAGGTCGTTTCTCTTGAGGTGTTCTATTAGACTGCGATAGAACCTTCTCTTGTCGAAATTAGCTATAAACTCCAGGTCGAACTTCCATCCGATGAAGTTCAGATGGTCCGCACTGAAGTTACCCATATACTTGACGCCGTTGTCACCGTCTTGCCACTTGGCGGAGCGTACGGATACCAGGCCGTCATTTTCACCTTCTTCCTTAATTAACAGGTCGTAAAGGGGCCATAAGAGGGGTGAAATCCTGGATTTCTCCCGCGAACCGCTGTAGGTAAAATACCTTATGCTGTCTACGTTCTTAATCTCCTCGTTGAACTTCTTACAACTCTCTCTGGTGAGGTCGTGAAAACTCTTTGGGTCCATACCCAATAAAGTGCTCAGCAGATGTGCTATAGGTATCAGCCGTTTTAAGCCCCAGTCTGCCACGGATGTGCCGTGGTGCGGCGCGGCTATGGTAGTTAATGATGCTATTTTGTCGTCCATACCCAGACGGGATATGGCATATCGGGCATCGAGTCCGCCCATGCTGTGGGCGATGATATTTACCTTATCGGTCTTTGTCTTGTTAATAAAGTCATCGAGTTGAGTCTTGAGGAGGGTGGCCCTTTTTGCCACCGGAGCGGTTTCTGTCGTAGTGGCCGTAACCTGACAGCCCAGCGAGCTTATATACTTGGATATGCCAAGAAAGTAAGAGATGACCTTGCTGTCGAAGCCGAAGAGGCCCGGCGCTAAGACGATAGGATATTTCGTACCCTTGGGCCTATGAGTCCTGTTCTTTCGTAGAAGCGTAATAGACATAGTCTGAAATGAGACCCTACTTATTTCTAAGGCAGTATTATAACAAAATGCTTATATATAAAGGAAAATAATAATATTATAGCCCCCTTTTGTCTAGAGGATAGTGAAGGATATTTGTCTTGTTAGACCGCCGTTTAGACGCCCGTAGAAGTATAACACTTATAAGTGACAGCGCCACTTCGGGTAAGGCCTACCAGTCCGGTTCTTGGCCTTTGTTCAGTTCCTCCAGGATTTTCTGGGCCCTTTCTATGGTATCTCTGTTTTCCAGGACTTCTGAGGGAAGGATGTCGTCCTTCTGTGCGGCAATGTACTCCAATACCTTCTTGGACTCGGCCTTATTGTCTTGTTCCCAAAGTATTTCCGCCAGGATTATCCGGTTAGTCATTAGATTAGGTCCTATCTCTACGGACTTTTCGGCGTAATCTTGTGCATCTTGGGGACTCCCGCTGGCCAGCTCGAATTCTGCCAGGCGCATATAGGGCATTCCGTACAGTCCATTCGGATCAAGCTCTGCCGCCTCCTTGAACTCCTTTTTTATACCACCGCCTGTCAGGCCACCCCTGAAGGATGCCTTATGTACACTCCTCCATAATCCCAGGTTGGCCCCCATCCAATAGTGTGCCTCGGCGCTTTTCGGGTCTGCATCCATTGCTTTATCAGCCCAATTTTGTCCATTATCGGACAGCTCCGACTCATCATCATCGTCTTTTGCAAAGTATTCGGCAAGGGTGAAGTAGGACCTGGACAGCTTTATATATATACCGGCCAGTGCCTTTTCTTCCGGATTCGGACTTTCTTTCAGGGCCTCCTCATACTTAAGTATGGCATCACGGACGTATTTCTCGCCGTTATCTTCGGCCCGTTTGCCGTACAACTCATCTCCTTGTTGTACCAGACCCTGCCAATCTGCTGTAGTGGCAGTAAGAGGGTATGCCGTGTACGCAATGATAAACAGTGTCAGCCAAACGGTCTTGCTGATGGACATAATTCTGTTCCCTCCAGGGGTCTTTAACGAAAGAATCGAGGCTCCATCCAGGTAGTCGTGTAAGACACCCTTTGTAAAGGTTTCTTATGCGTTATCGGTTTCACACCTCGTTCCGACGTGAACAGGGATGATATTAGACCAATAAAGACCGTGTACGAAGACGGTTGATTGAAATCCATGGATGACAAGACCGTACCTGTTTTTATAGCAGGCCGTATCATTGGAGCGCGTCGTTTTGCCTGGTTTGTATGGCCGTGGAGAAATATTTTTGTAAGGACAATATAAATAATTAATTGGAAATGTAAAGCCTAAAAACCATAGTTGGTTTTGAATGTTCAGTTTCTAATCATGGGGCCTTTTCAATGGGAGGTCTAATCATGTGAGATGCCTGTTTCTTTATGATATCTGTTGCGATTAAGACCTTTTTTGAGACCTCCTCGTTTAAGTTCAACTTTAGGGCCTCGTTCAGGTGCATAAGTGCCATATCGGGTCTATTCTTGAAGTTCCACCATAGCTGTCCCAGTCTTATATGCGCCTTTCCGTTTTGGGGGTCAACCGTTACTGCTTCTGTAAAGGCTGCCAGAGCGGCATTCGACTCCCCTTTTATCTCGTACAGTGCGCCTAGGTTTTCGTGTGCAACACTAAGCTTAGGGTTAAGTTCTATGGCAAGCCTGAATTCCCTTTCTGCCTCCCCTAGGTATCCTGCCCGATAATAGGCAAGACCTAGGTTGTTACGCCCCTCGGCATCCCGGGGACAAATCTTCAGGCTGCCCTTGTACAGTTCAATAGCCTCAGTATGTTTCCCTTTATTCGAATAAATGGCTGCCAGGGCAAGGCTGGCACGGTAGTAAGATTCTATGCCTAAGTTGCGCCCGGAATGAGGTGCCTTTCCAAACATCTCTATACAACCGGCATACCCTGCTTCGGCCTCATCTAACATTCCGTCTAACTCGTAGGCTTTACCGAGATTATAATGAGGTCTCAGCTTGTTGGGTGATTTCTTTACCGCATCCTCCCACAGCGAGACCTCTGTCTTCCATACCTTGTTATGTTCGTATGCACAGATGCTGTAGAACAAAACTATGCCGGTAAGTACCGCCAGCTCCCCCAGGCGGAGCCGATTTAATTCTATTCCCTTCTTTTTACCCAGGTAACAGAACAGCTTGTGAACGCCTATCACCAGGAGCATATAGAAGGCAAGACTGGGTAGATACAGCCGATAGCACACCATGAGTTCGTTTATACCGCCAGGGAAGAAACTGCTGTTGGGCAAGAGTACTACTAGAAACCAGAGCACAAGAAAGACCGGGAGTCTTAATCTGTTGAGTAATAATAATGTAAGTGCGATACATAATAGACCGATAAAGATTATTGTAGGGACTGCCGTGGGAAGCTCCCAGACGTTGTCCACCAGTGTAACGTCGTAGTCTACGTTCAGCCTGCCTGGCAGGGGCCATACAAGGAGCTTTAAATACTCTATTGCAACGACAGCCTGGGTGAGCAGGTACTGCCAAGGATGTACCATATTGTTAACTATTGTGTCTCCGCCACCGCTTGATTGTACGCCGAGGGGCTGCATAGTTGCCGTCGGGATCAGCTTGCGTATATGCATAACTGTCAGAAAGGCATATGGGAATACCAAGGGAAGACCGCGAAACCACCCACGCCAGTCTCCGGACACAAAACACACGTAATACAGAAACATCATTATGAACGCCGTATACGCAATCTCCTTGCAGTACATACTGATAACAAAAAATATAACACTCCCCGCGTAAGGCAGCATGCTGACCCTGCTTGTAGAGACTGCTTTTGTAAAGAACATGAAAGACAAGAGATAAAACGTCGAGGCCAGCTCGCCGTTTCTTTCTACTATGTAATTTACCGTGTGCGTCTGTACAGGGGAGGTGACAAACAGTAGCGCAATAAACATTGCAAGAACAGGCGTCGTGGAAGTTTTGCCGTCTCTGGTGTTCAAGGGGTGCTGATTGAGGATAATTGTCGCAAATAAATACACCAGAATGCCGTTGAGCAGGTGGAGGGAAATATTGGTCCAGTGGTAGCCTTCCACGGATAGTCCTGAAAAATAATAATTTAAGGCAAAACTTGTTAAAACCACACCGCGCGTGGAAGACAAGAGCTGTGGGACACTGCTTAAACTCCTTATCGCAGGGTTATTTACGATACTGTCATAGTCGTCGAAGTGGAAGCTGGAGTGTATCGTGTTGGAATAAACGACGAGTCCGACAAAGACGATTATCAGGCAGAAGAGGCGGTGGAAATACTTGTGTTCCGATTCGTTAGTCATATGTAACACTATGCCGGATGTTAGCCCGGCCTTTTCGGTGTTATCCAGCTATCCGTTATGCTTGTGTCTGGTTTCATGTAGAAATCCCACGTGGCTTTCCCCAGGATGTAGTTTTTGTGGAAGTAATCACGGATGGGTTTAATCAATAAGGCGGCCACTCCCAGACCCAACATGAAGGTAATCCCCAAATAAAATTCCTTATAGGATAGATACGTAAATACGCCTAGGAGACTGAGACCGAGAATAAAAGGATGCAAGAAGAAGCTCATCTCCAGGGGGTAGATAAACAGGCCGAATAGCCCCAACTTGGGGTTAAACAGGGCGTCTCTGTGTACGTCAAAGAAACACTGGATATTGCCCAGGGATTGCCTGTACCACTGTTTGTTCCTTTCGTCAGACGACTCCAGCTCTGGCGACAGAAAATACGTGCCGGACGATATGCACCTGAACCCCTTTTTCCTGATTTGTATACCGAGGTCACAGTCATCT
>Ga0156219_1028_pt1 | contig 11349 bp, 11 predicted proteins | sample RifCSPlowO2_12_FD_107867 | JGI IMG/M metagenome (GOLD analysis project Ga0156219, IMG submission 107867) | Planctomycetes bacterium RIFCSPLOWO2_12_FULL_50_35 | reverse complement strand
CAAGCTCCTCAAGCCTGGCCTTTACCCACTGGCTCTGGGTCATGGCCAGCTTGCTTCCTCTTGAACCGATGACTATATTTTTTTTTGACAAAAGAATTTTCCGCTCTAGAAAGCTGTGATAAGGAAGAATTCCTTCGATGGAGAGCGCCCTATGAGACTTTCTCCTTGAAGCACCCTCTCCTTTGGGCTACAATCCCAAAATACACGAATTTACGAAGAAATTCAAACCTAATATGCGTCAAGACTTCCGGGGATCTTGTAGTGGCAGAGCTTGCTCTGCTTATTGTAGCGACAGAGTTTACTCTGCTTATAGTCGAGCAAGCTCGACCACTACAGCGTTGAACAAATAGTGCAAATATGACAATACCTGATTACCAAACAATCATGCTCCCGTTATTGAAATTCTCAGAAGATAGGAAAGAGCACTCAATAGATGAAGCAGCTGAATATATATCCAACTTTCTCAATTTAACTGAAGAGGAACGAAGGAGACTTTACCCAAGCGGGAAACAAGTAATTTTTCCACATAGAGTGCGTTGGGCGCGAACTTATCTTGTAAAGGCTGACCTTTTAAAATCGTCGAGAAGAGGGTACTTCGTCATTACCGACAGAGGACTTGAAGTTCTGAAGAAAAATCCCTCCGAAATTAATGCCAAGTACTTAGAACAATTCCCTGAATTTGTAGAATTCCTAAACACAAAAAGAACCGAACAAGAAAGCGCTGAACTGCAACAGTTAGAAGTATCTAGCCAAGAAACGCCACAAGAGTCGTTAGAGTACGGTTACCAGAGAATCAAACGCAATTTATGTCAGGAGTTATTAGATTCAGTTAAAAATTGCTCGCCTGCATTTTTCGAGAGACTTGTTGTCGAGTTGCTGCTCAAGATGGGATACGGAGGGTCTTTAAAGGAGGCAGGCAGGGCGATTGGCCGGAGCGGCGATGGTGGCATTGATGGGATTATCAACGAAGACAAACTGGGCCTGGATGTCATATATCTTCAGGCAAAGAGGTGGGAAGGAACCGTTGGAAGACCTGAGATACAAAAATTTGTGGGCGCCTTGCATGGACAGAGGGCCAGAAAAGGAATTTTTATAACTACCTCAAATTTCTCCAAAGAAGCACAAGACTATGTTCCTACAATAGACACAAAAATCGTTCTAATTGACGGCGAGGAACTATCACAGCTAATGTTTGACAATGATATTGGTGTTTCAAGGTTAACGAGTTATGAAATAAAGAAAATGGATACGGACTATTTCTCTGAGGAATGAGTACCTCTGCAGGTCTTTGTATTTCTGTGTGCAAAGGTTAAAGGATGCCTACACATAAATTGTAGAATGTATTGTAGCCGCAGGCTTCTAGCCTGCGCAGGCGCAAGCTAAAGCTTGCGACTACCCGTAGGGACAGACCTTCGGGTCTGTCCGATTGCGGAGGGGCCTACCCAACAAACGGCGGGTCTGCCTCGGACACGATTTAAAAACCTGTCCCTACGTAAAAGATGTGTCGCAAACGGAATTTCTACCAATCCGAGAATGTCACACCTTTTTTATTGACCGACTAGGTTGACTGCAATAATGATTTCTAGAGGTATCCGTTATGTCCCAACTGAAAAAAGAGCTTGCGAAGATAGATTTTGAGGACCTCGGCAAGGTTAGCTTCGAGGACATTATAAACAACATAACCCTCGACCCCTCAATTGCACAGCACAAACCGCTCTCCCACTACCAGGTAGACCCGAGGAGCGGCGACAGGGTAGTATACTCCGAGGCGAGGGCGAAGAGACCCCACGACAACGTCTCCGTTGGAGAGGAGAAACCCACCAAATCAAAGGGCTGCGTGGTGTGCGAAGGGAAGACCACGAGTATTATAGACATTGCATCCATCTCAGAAGGGTTTACCTTCATCAACAAGAACCTCTTTCCCGTCACCTATCCCTTTGGAACAGAATCACTAAATGAAAACCTTTCATACAACCCATTTGCAAGGACCGGGCGCAAGGCCGTCGGGTCTCATTTCCTTCACTGGCCCAGCAATCTGCACGACAGCGACTTCCACAACATGAACCAAGAAGACGCCCTGGTGGTCTTTGAGAGGCTTTGCATGCTTGAACAGAAGCTGCTCCATTCGCCAGACTCCGGCATGACCCTCAGTCATAAACTCCCCAATGGCGACCACTACGGCTACATCGGAGTGATAAAAAACGTAGGCCGCCTGGTGGGCGGCTCACTGGCTCACGGCCACCACCAGATAATGCACACCAACATAAAACCCCGTAGAGTTGAGGAAGACGAGGGCTTCAGGCAGAATTTCGGACAAAATTTCTCAGATTACATCCTGAGAGAAAATCCCGGTGAGTACACCATAAAGGAGTACGGCCACGGGGTCAGACTTATAGTACCTTATTTCATGAGAAGGCCCCTGCACGCAATGATAGTTGTGGCTGATAATTCAAGCGGTTATTTACATCACCTGAGCAAGGCAACACTTAATTACCTCTGCCTGGCCGTCCGCGACGTCAGCCGGGCGGTGGTGGAGCTTATGCCGCGGCTGGACAGGGAATTGGCGTATAATTGGATAATACACGAAGGCGACTTAGGCGGCATGTACGTAGAGATATTACCCTGGACACAGGAGATGGGAGGCTACGAACAGCTCGGAATCTTCCTGTGTCAAAACACCCCAGAGACCTCAGTTAAACATTACAGAGAACTACTATTGTGAAAGAAACTCCTGCCCGAGAGGAATCCATCCTCGAAATAACACCCGCAAGGGTGGAGGGGGAGATACGCATCCCCGGCTCAAAGAGCCTGACAAACCGGGCTCTGATAATAGCGGCCCTGGCCCAGGGCGAATCCGTCATAAACGGCGCACTGTTCAGCGAGGACACCGAATATATGTCCTCCGCCCTCAGGGAATTGGGTTTTTCTGTGCAGGAACTGCCAAAGGAGAACAGGTTTATCGTAAACGGGCAGGGTAGCAGGATACCTGCCAGGAATGCAACGCTCTTTGTGGGCAACTCCGGCACGGCCATGCGCTTCCTTACCGCATTTGCCACGCTGGGAAAGGGTTCATTTGAACTGGACGGAGTGGAAAGGATGCGCCAGAGGCCCATACAGCCACTTCTGGACTGCCTCACCCGGTTGGGGGCAGATGCCAGGAGTACTTCTGGCAACGGCTGCCCGCCTGTGGCCGTTGAGGCCAATGGGCTTAAGGGCGGCAGGGCCGCAATGAGGGGCGACCTGAGCAGCCAGTACTTCACGGCCGTTTTACTAAGTGCCCCTTATGCACAAAGGGACGTTGAGATAATTGTGGAGGGCAAGCTTGTTTCTAAACCCTACGTAGATATGACCATCAGGCTCATGAAGAGGTTTGGAGTTGATGTGGTTTGCAATGACCACAAAAGTTTCACTATTAAGGCGGGGCAGAGGTATCGGGCCATGACTTACGAGGTTGAGGGCGATGCTTCAAGCGCCTCATACTTTCTTGCGGCGGCGGCCATTACCGGAGGCAGGGTGAGGGTCTGCGGTATCCCAAGGGATTCCTTGCAGGGCGATGCACACTTTGCCGATATACTGAGGCAGATGGGTGCAAACGTGCAGAGGGGTGATGACTGGATAGAGGTCGAGGGCGGTCCAAAACTGCGTGGGATAGACATCAACCTGGAGGACTGTCCCGATTTGGCCCAGACAATAGCCGCCATCGCCGTATTCGCCGATGGAAAGACACGGGTAAGTGGCGTGGCAAATCTTAGGATAAAGGAGACCGACCGCATCCACGCCGTCGTTGAAGAACTACGAAGGATAGGCATCAGCGCCACGGAGCACCACGACGGCTTTGAGGTGGAGCCGGGCAAACCCAAACCCGCCGTGATAGAGCCCTACGACGACCACCGTATGGCCATGAGCTTCAGCCTGGTCGGCCTGAGGGCCAAGGGAATCAAGATAAAAAACCCACAGTGCGTCGCCAAAACCTTCCCCGATTATTTCGATGAACTCAAGAAGCTATGCCGTGCAGTTTAAAGTTTTGTTCTTGGAGGACACTCCCGAAGTGCTGTTAATGGATACGATAGGGCATTTGTCACGCCCCGTAGAGATAGGTCTAAATCCTATTCTCCGCCTACTTGGTGTATTTCCTTGGAGATTGGAAAGGCCTTGCATTAATAGCTCAAGAACTGTAGATTTAAAATCATGGGCAATAATAAGGTACATTTAGACATTCCTCAAGAAAAGATAGTTGAATTCTGTAAGCGAAACTATATCCGCAAGCTCTCTCTGTTTGGTTCCGTATTACGTGAAGATTTCCACTTGGACAGTGATGTAGATGTGCTGGTGGAGTTTGAACCTGGGCACGCGCCGGGATTTATCCGTCTGGCGGGGATGGAACTTGAGCTTTCAGAAATACTTGGTGGATACAAGGTGGATATGAATACACCCCACTGTTTGAGCCGCTATTTCCGTGATGAGGTGCTTGCCACAGCGGAGGTGCAGTATGTCAAAAGATGATTTAGTCCGACTACGGCACATGATGGACGCCGCAAAGGAGGCGGTGGAACTGGCCGCAGGAAAATCAAGACACGATATTGCAAATGAACGGACGCTTAATCTTTCGCTGGTACGACTGATAGAGGTAATTGGGGAGGCAGCTAACCGTGTATCATCAACATGTCGAGCTAAATATCCTGGTATCCCCTGGCTACAAATTATTGGGATGCGTAACCGTTTAATTCACGGCTATAACGACATTGACTTTGACATTCTCTATCAAACCATCTCCGAGGACCTCCCATCCCTGATCGTTGAACTTGAGAAAATTATCCCGCCTGAGAAAAGACTGTGAGGCAAACCGTAGACCATTTCATCATCAATTCTCCCTATGAGGAGCCTCATCAGTGGTCAAAGTATGGCCTTGACCTGCCCTCTACAATCCATTCGTAGCGGTCGAGCTTGCTCGACCCAAAGCAGAGCGAGCTCTGCCACTACAATACTAGCAGAGTAAACTCTGCCGCTACAATTGGAAGGCAGATATAGTTCTTAAAAGTCCTTTTATGTAGCGTGCGAGTTCACCTCGCACGTTTCCGGGGTATCCTGACACCGTGCGACACGAGGTCGCACGCTACACTGCCTTAACTATTTGGGCATAATGCCTGGCTCCAATTTCTTCACGAGGTATCTAATGTCTTTTTCTTCTCCTTTTACCCCCATAGACCAGATGACATCGCGCAGAATCTCAACGATAATACAATCTAAGCTGTCTTCTAATTCCTTAAAGGAAAACTCTCTCTGCCAAGATAACTCTTTATCTGGCACCGGTTCCATAACATAAAATGAAGGTAAATGGATATCTCCTGTATTAGATTTAGCGCCAGATATATTTTCCACTTTGAGTCTGAATTCTAATAGGCCCCAGTAAGACAGTTGTCTATAAAAATTCAAAGATGCTTTAAAAATGAGGCAAATCAGCGAAGTAATTTTTTGCAACTCTACAACAAACTCTGCATCTCTTCCCACCGCAACTGGTTCTTTATGCCACAAGAGGCCAAAATGATTTAACTCCCAAAAGTGTTCAAGCTGATTTTCTACAAGAGCAAAACACGAAATGCCTCCTTGTACTGTTTTGGCATTAGCAACATAAAACGGATAGTTGTTTCGGTAGCTGTTACTAAACACGCTTATTTGTCCGGCAATATCAGGTATTTCCCAATAATTTATCAATGGTTTTTGCGGATACAACGGCATGATGGAAATAGAACAAAGACCAGGAATATTCTGCTCGGCAATTTTGTGTAAACGGCAGTAATTTGAAAAACGCTCTTCAGACTTTAAATAGATTGATTCTCTCAGTTCCTCTGACTTCTTTCGCCTGTCTTGAAGCCAGATTATTTGTTCAGGTGAGATTACTTCTTCAGGACGACTGCTCCGACCTGTACGAATATAAACTGCCTGTTCTTTATTTAGAATATGCGCATCATTGCTTTGTGGAACTCTTACTAATACAAAAGCTTTTAGTTCATCTGAACTTTGAACTACTTTAACTTCCGTAAATACAGGGGGTCTTATATTGCTAAAAATTATCTCCTCAACCCTCTCGTGAAGACCCGTTCGGCATGGAATACCTTCAAAAGGTGGTTGAGGATTTCCATCCTTATCATCTTTCACACCTATTAACAATACACCACCCCATGTATTAGCAAATGCAGCAATAGTCTTTGCAAGTTTTTCATTCTGTGGTGGGAAGTCCTCTTTGTAATCTAAAAAAGAGCCTTCTGGTTGATATTTTTCGCAAAACTCGACGACATCTTGATATGTAATATCTACAATCGGCTTAGTAAATATTGTCATTGCTTCCTGCTCCTCTCCAGCACGTCGGTAAGGTTTTCTACTATCTTCTTCTCCTGTCTGTCGTTGAGGTCTAAAATCTCTCTGAGGGCGATGCCGATGTGGGGGATGTATTCCCTGATGTACGACTTCTTCTTCTCGGCATCCTCGGAACGGCGTTTTTTGGAGAGATAGGCCGATAGCTTGCGCCCGCATTCCTGGACGGCTAGCTTTATCTCTCTCTCGATTTCGGGGTAGTGGGCAACGGCCTCTTTGCTCTCCGATGTGAAGGGTACCCAGACCGAGGCCACGTGCACCATGAGCACCAGGGGGCCGGTGGGAAGGGCGCCGTTTGACTGCTGGAGTCCATAAGTCCGCCAGCTTGTGTCCATAACCGCCTCGGTAACGGCGCATGCGGACTGCTGATACAAGAGAGGCACGCGGTTGGCGAATCGCAATAACTTGGCAAGCCCCTCTAATGGCAGCTCTCCGCCGTAGGCAAGCCCCGCCTCTACTATGAAGGGATTCCCGCGGTACACGGAGGGCGAGCGGGATGTAGTGGCGTAGAAGTCGGCCTTAAACTGCCTCTCGAGTCCTTTGAGTATCAAGTCCTCGCCTATGGGCACCACGCAGTCGGTAGGGGGGGCCATAATCTTTGTCTCGTGTATGGCCTTTAGCAGCTTATCCGCCTCGTCGCGCGCAACCCGCATGGGTCTTGCGTTGGGGTTGAGTCCGGCCTTCTCACATATCTCCCGTGCAAGGCGGGTGCTGACCCTGGAGAACCCGGTGTTGAGAAAGCTTGACAGCGTCCTCGCCTTGTTGTCGTGAAGCATGTGGATAAGTGTCCCAAGCTCCATCCCGTACGGGTGCGGCCTTATCTCCTTTGCCTCCGGTGGAAGTTCCTTGGAAGCCCTGGGCAGGAGCAGTTCTTCATTTTCCGGATTTATGTACCTGATTGCAGCGTGCGGGTTGGCAACGGCGGTCTGCTCCAGATACTCGTCCACCGACTGCCGTCCCTTCTGGTATTTAGACTCCAGCTCAATCACCACCCGTGTTCCGTGCGGTCTGTCCCACTCAATCTCTGCTTCCTTTCCTATGACAGGTTCATTCTTTTGCGTATGGAGCAGGAGCTCGTAATAGTATGCGGGTTTACGCGGCGATATGCGGGACGTTATACAGATGGGTTGTCCTGTGGTGAGCTGTCCGTACATGCCTGCGGCAGAGATGCCTATGCCCTGCTGTCCGCGCGACATCTTCAAGCGGTGGAACTTTGAGCCGTACAGGAGCTTGGCGAATATTTTAGGGATTTGTGCCTTGACGATGCCGGGGCCGTTATCCTCTATGGTAACCTTAAACCGATCTTCGTGGCTGGTTGGTTCTACTTTTATGATGACTTCGGGAAGGATTCCGGCCTCCTCGCAGGCATCCAGGGCGTTATCAACCCCTTCCTTTACGCAGGTGAGGAGGGCCTTCCGCGGGTTATCGAAGCCTAGCAGATGGCGGTTCTTCGTAAAGAACTCGCTGACCGATATCTCACGCTGTTTTTCCGCCAGTTCGTACGCTATGTCCCGCGTGGCGTGCTTAAGCTGGTCGTGTTCAGTACTCGCCTTCTTCGCTGCCGTTTTCGGACTCACAATCTCTCCTGTAGTTTTTTACATAGATGACCATTTCTGCCACCCTCTGCTTCATAATACACCACATATAGTAAGAGTTACCAGATTTTCTTGATAGGTCAAGTCTAATTACTTTGCAGGAGGAAAGATTTATAAGTGGAAGTAATGGTATGAGACTTTTGAAAGAATCGCTTCGGCGCCCTACGTCATTCTGAACGAAGCGAAGAATCTAATACGTTATGTAGCGTGGCAGCTTGCTGCCACGTTGAACGTTGGAGCAAGCTCCAACGCTACACTTCCGCCTCAGGCGAACCTCGCTCCCTCAGAATGACATCAACATGCAGGCTTTTTCAGAGATTTCGGTATGTTACAGCGGGACTATCTTTATGGCGCAGGCGGAGTTGACGGTCATGCAGGCACGTTCGCAGATGCCACACCCGGTGCACTTCTCTTTATTTACCACGGGCTTCCCGTCCTTCATAGAGATAGCCTCGTCGGGGAAGGGACAGGCTATTACGCAGGACTGGCAGAACTGTACGACACCAGATATGCATTTCTCCTTGTTAATCACCGCAACGCCCATCCTGACGTCTTCGCGCCTTTTGGGCATCACCAGTGCACCCTCTTTACAGACCCTTATACAGGGAAAGTCCTCACAGAGCATGCACGGCTGTTCCCTGGCATCTATCATGGGCGAGCCGAGGGCAAGCCCGCTGCCTGTATCGGCGCCCCTTATTGCATAATGCGGGCAGACCTTTATGCATTCGTCACAGCGTGTGCAGCGCGATACAAACTCAAACTCTTCTACGGCGCCCGGGGGCCTCAGGTATCTCCTGGACGGCCCTACAGCCGTCTCCTTTGCAATCTCCCTCAGGGCGTCAGCAACCTGAATCACGGTTTCCCTGAAGAATTCACGCCTATGCACGTTTACATCTTCTTCTGCAGGGGAACTTGCGCTGTACTTAATCAAATCCTTGAGGATGTCTAACATTATTCGGTGTGTCCTACCGTAACGGGAAGGAAAACCCTGTCACGACAGCAAAGAATCTCACTCTAAAAATTACTTGTAGCGGTTGAACTTCCTCGACGCGCGTTCATGGACAGGGACAAGCCCTGTCCCTACATTATGTTTTGTTTGCAGCAGAGTAAACTCTGCCGCCACAAAACAATTATAAACCCAACTGTGTTTAAAACCAAAATAAAAAGGTGGCACTCGGTTTACCAGGCAACGAATGCCACCACATTCCTGTTTCTTACTGGCCCTTAAAACTTCTTACCTTTGGCACGAACGTGGTCACATCTACGTCAATCCCCAGCATCTGTTGGATAAATGGTTTTACGGGGGCGTAGTTCGGGTTATCAGTGCCTTCCGTCATAGACTTTATCAGGTCATCATCGGTCTTTGAGTCCTGCCAAGCCGGGTCAGTGAAATCCGGCGAACCAAATTTTATGCCCTGGTCTGTAGGTTTACCATCAGCGCCGTGGCAAAGTGCACAGAGCATCCCGTAAAGCTGATTGGGGTCTACCGCCTGCGCCAAGCAATCCGTTGTATGTGTTGCAAAGGTAATACTAAAGACTAAAGACGCTCCAAGTATTATCTTCTTCATCTCTCGGCTTCTCTCCTTTTGAAGGGTTCAACAATGCTAGCTAAAGTATCACAGAAACAAAAGCCAGACGGTGACAGAGACACCAGCCTAATACTGCGCACTGCATCCAACAAAACTTTTACAACACTAAAACGAGAGTTTCTCTCTACTCCTATTTCCCCCGCTGTTTCAATACGTCTTCCACTTTACGATACTCCGCACCGTTATAGTAAAATGCGGGGGTAGTATTTATGCTGGAGATATGAAGGGCAAATTCTGCCCTTCCCTCAATGGTATCTACGCGGATTTCTTTATACTCCATACCCGCAGCTTTCAACTTTTTCTTAGCCTCGTCGCATTTCGGACAGGTTTCCTGGGTAAACACCAATAATTCACCGGTTGGATTCATAGTTATCAGCCCCTATTAGCGGTTGAAACGGCCTTTTGTTCCAATTCTTCTATCTCCTTTACATACGGAGATATATCCTTCAGCCTCTTAATAATGGGAGGTATATTTTTTGCGATATAATCAATCTCTTCTTCCGTGTTGTAGCGGCTTAGGCTGAACCTTACCGAGCCGTGTGCAGCGGTGAAGGGCACGCCCATTGCCCTTAAGACGTGAGACGGTTCAAGTGCACCTGACGTGCAGGCTGAACCGGAGGAGGCACATATACCGACTTCGTCAAGTAAGAGCAGTATCGCCTCCCCTTCTATATATTCAAAGCTGATATTGGTCGTGTTGGGAAGCCGTAGTGTTTTATGGCCGTTCAGTCTGGAATTCGATATATTCGCGAGGATGTTTTCCTCGAGTTTGTCTCTCAAACATTTTACCCGTCCCTGCTCTTCTTTCATATATTCATTTGCCAATTCACATGCCTTGCCGAGGCCCATTATATAGGGCACGTTTTCTGTGCCTGCCCTCTTACTGTGCTCATGGTGGCCTCCCACTATAAGGGGCTGAAATTTTACGCCGCGCCTAATATACAGGGCACCCACACCCTTTGGGGCATGAAGCTTATGACCGGAAAGCGAGAGCAGGTCTATAGTGCTCCTGCTCATATCCAGAGGCAACTTGCCCACCGCCTGGACCGCATCACAATGGAATACGGCCCCTTTTTCCTTTATTATTTGGCCCGCCTCCTCCACAGGGAAAATAACCCCTGTCTCGTTGTTGGCGTGCATAATGGATACTATGGCCGTGTCGTCCCGTATCGCTGCCCTCAGCTCGTCAAGGTCAAGAAGCCCCTGGTTATCTACGCTAATCTCTGTGAGCTCGTAGCCTTTCCGAGCGAGATACTTGCACAGGTTGAAGACTGCCGGGTGTTCCACGCGTGTGGTAACTATATGTCTTTTCTTTGGATATGACTCAAGCACCCCGCGTATGGCAGCGTTGTCGCTCTCTGTGCCACAACTGGTAAATATTATTTCAGGGGGAGTAGCCCCAATAATGTCGGCCACCTTTCCGCGGGCACGTTCCATCCTCTTATAAAGCTGACCCCCAAAGGTATGCATACTGGATGGATTGCCGTAAAGTTCCTTAAAATAGGGCACCATCTCTTCCACTACTTCGTCTGCAACCCTGGTGGTAGCGTTATTATCTACGTATACAACTCTTTTCATGAAGCAACCTCTTCGACCACAAGACCCTCAGCAACAAACTCCCTGAGTTTCGACTCTACTGTCTGCTTTATTGTCACCTTGGAACTGGGGCACTCGGCACAGCTCCCTCGGAAGGACACGTAGACGGTATCCCCATCTATATCTTCAAGTTCCACGTCACCGCCGTCAAGCATAAGAACTGGTCTTATCTCCTTCTCTATCGTTTCCTGGACGAG
>Ga0156219_1109_pt1 | contig 11613 bp, 10 predicted proteins | sample RifCSPlowO2_12_FD_107867 | JGI IMG/M metagenome (GOLD analysis project Ga0156219, IMG submission 107867) | Planctomycetes bacterium RIFCSPLOWO2_12_FULL_50_35 | reverse complement strand
ATCTTCAGGGCCTCCTGGAGATACCTTAGGGCCTCGTCCAGGTCGCCCTTGTCTTTATATATCAGCCCTATGTTGCCAAGGTCGCTCGCCTCACCCTGGAGGTAGCCTATCTCCCTGTCTATCTTCAGGGCCTCCTGGTGATACCTTAGGGCCTCGTCCAGGTCGCCCTTAGTCTGGTATATCGCTCCTATGTTGCCAAGGTCGCTCGCCTCACCTTGGAGGTAGCCTATCTCCCTAAATATCTTCAGGGCCTCCTGGAGATACCTTAGGGCCTCGTCCAGGTCGCCCTTAGTCTGGTATATCGCTCCTATGTTGCCAAGGGTGGAGGCGAGGTTCCTCTTGTCCTGTGTTTGGACAAGAAGTTTTTTGGCCTTTAGAAAAGAGGAAAGGGCGCGTTCAAGGTCCGAATATTTACTTGCCTGTTCACCTAGAGCGAAATAAAGGGAGGCAAGGAGTCCGCGGTTTAAGGGGCTTGATGCCTCTACCCGTCCGATTAGAGATGTAATCTCTTGGATCCGGTCATTATAGGATTGGGGTCTTTTCGCTGGTATGCGCCAGTGTGAGGGCATCTCTTCAAACTTACAGGTATAACTCCTAAAGCTCCAAAAATCCTTTGCCTGGCGCTGGAGCTGTTCCATTAGTTCGGGCCGCACCCAAAACAAGCAGAGAAGTTTATCCTGACATACATACTCCCTGCGGGTATTAAGGGCATGGAGGATTTTCTGAACGGTGTCGGGGTGATAATCCTCTAAGACCTTTATGGATATTATCGTTTTGGCAGGTTCAATGTTCTTTTTGTCAACCAGACCTCTCAGGTAAAGGAGAACATCTGTACGTTCGTTGTCCACTTTGAATAGATACCAGGCGATGCCGTCTTCCAGGCAAGTCTTTAACAACCTTTCTATCCGCTGTTGGATTTTTTCATTGCCGACAGCGATGATGAAAATGCCGCCTATGCCGAGATGGAGCCCGATAACCCGAGTAAGCTTTTCTAACTCCAGGCTTTGCGCCGCCGGGAGGCCTTTTACTTTTACATTCTTTCCAGCCATTTGATAAGAACCGGGTTAGGACGTCTCCACCTTTCGTCATTGAGGTATTCCATCAAAGCCAGATTGTGGAGCAACACAAGGAAGGGGGAATCGGCACTTTCTATGTCTTCATCCTGTTCTGGTATCCATTTCGGATTATCCAGCACCTTTTTAAGGAGGTCAACGTGTTTCATATTCAAAGAATATTCATTTCTGATTTTTAGTACAGCAGAATCAACATCCGTTTCTTGTATCTTCTTGCCATCGGAAACGATACATTGCTCGGCAGCCAATTTGAGTATTCGCACCGCTTCTCTTACAATGCCGCCGCTAGACTCTACAGCTTCACCCAATGCTTTTCCCTCGATAAGCCCGTTGGAGATGCGTTTGCCTAAGAGGGCCTTGAGCCTATCACGGTTATTCTTGCAATATCCAGAATCACTTCCATCTCTTTCTGCTATCTTGATAGAAGGGAAGGGTTCACCCTGGCCTATTTTACTTGTGATGATGCGGTATCGGGAGGAGCACGCTACAGACATGTCTATTACAAAGGCAATGTTGGCATTAAGCCTGGCCAGGTGGAGACCGTTGTCGTCAAATATCTCAAAGGCATTTCTAAGCGGCGGTTTATCCGTATCGTCAACCAGGAACAAAATCCTTTTCTCCCGCAATTTGCTCTGAATTTCCGACAAAATAGTATTCGTTGTGTCAATCAAGTCTCTTATCTCCGCTTTATACCTCTTGCGCACAGAATCTCTTACTTCTTTGTTCAATTGATAACTGGCAAAGAAGTCTAATTTAAGCCATTTCATTATGGCCCCAAGACCAGCCCCTCCACCAATCTCCTTCTTTTTCCTCCTTATCGTTTCCTGCTCTTCAATCATAACCTCTTGCAGGGAATCACGAATTTTACGGACTCGTTCTTTGAGGTTGGTAGATATCTTGATATGGCTCTCATGTGCGCGGATAACGGCCTGAAGCGCCATTGAGAGGATGAGGTCTATGTGGTCTATGTCATCTGGGTCTAGAACGTCTTTTATAGAATACGGAACTACGAAAAATTTCTCTTTTATGTCTGAATTATCAGAGAGGATATTCAGAAACGTAGACTTACCACAGCCTGTATGACCCGACAACAAGAGTTTGTAGTGTTTTTCTTTATTAAGAATAAGAATCGTTATGATTCGCTCAAGAAAATCCTTGTATAAATCCCGCAAAAGTTTGTCGTCACTCGACTGTAACGGTTCCAAGACAGATAACTTTTGATAGGCTTCTATAAGTTCTTGTTTTCCCATAAGAAAGAAATATACTCTCGGATACTTTAAGAGTCAATTGCTTAATGAGCATAATTAAGGCATAAATCCAAGTATAACATAGTCAAGCAATCTTAGAGTAGAAAAACATGGGCGATTTTACCCTTGACATGTACTTGAGGCACAATATAATACTTGCGTTTGATAGGCGAAGGGGAATGGCGATGAATACGAAAAAACATAAAGAGTAGTACCAGAGTTCTGGCCAAAAATTTTTTACCCTGGCCAGTCAATATGTGGCACTCAAAAGAGAAGCTGGTACTATAACTTGGATGTCTAATCCTTCGTATTTCTTGGAGTAAATCATGCATCCGGTTCATTTCTTTATGGGCGCCATGACCCCGGATATGGGCATAGACCTGGGCACTGTAAATACGCTTATCTACGTGCCCGGCCGGGGGATTGTCCTCTTCGAACCAAGCGTGGTGGCGGTGCGGCCCGGGACAAATGAAGTCCTGCTTGACGGAAAGGCAGTGGGAAACATCGCAAAGGCCATGCTTGGGAAAGCTCCCTCCACAATCTGCGTAACACAGCCCCTCAAGGACGGAGTTATTGCCGACTTCGATCTGACAGAAGTCATGCTCCGGTACTTCATCCGCAAGGTGAATAAAAGGAAGTGGGGTATAAGGCCTCGTGTACTGGTAGCCGTCCCCGGCGGCATAACGGCCGTTGAAAAACGCGCCGTGGTGAGCTCCCTGGAGAGATGCGGTGCACGTGAAGTGTTTCTCATCGGCGAGCCAAAGGCCGCTGCAATAGGCTGTGGACTGCCCATAAGCGAGCCTACGGCCCAGATGGTAGTGGACATCGGTGGCGGCACGACGGAGATGGCGGTCATCTCTCTGGGTGATGTCTTTACCCAGACAAGCCTGCGCGTGGCCGGCGACAAAATGGACGAGGCAATAATGAAACACATGCGGGCGCACTTTAACCTGGAGATCGGCCATCGTACGGCAGAGGGTGTAAAAATAGGAATAGGCTCCGCATTTCCGATTAATGGGGAAATCACTGCGGAGGTTAGGGGGAGGGATGCGATAGCGGGACTCCCCAGGTCCGTCACAGTAAGCTCTGAGCAGATACGTGAGGCCTTGTCGGGGCCTCTCGAACAAATCACTGACGCAGTAAAGACAACGCTTGAGCAAACCTCGCCGGAGCTGGCCTCAGACCTGCTGGAACACGGCATGGTGCTGGCCGGTGGCGGGGCGCTCCTGAGGGGGATTGACAAGCTGCTGCAGGAAGAAACCGGTATACCCGTCCGCATAACGGATGACCCGCTAACAGCGGTAGCCAGGGGCACGGGTGTGTTGCTGGAAAATCTAAACCTCTACAAAGATGTATTGCGTGATGAGGATACGGAAGAATAAGGAAAAACGTTTTCTTAAGATATTCTTGCCGACATTCTTTCCACTTGTAATATGTCTGTCGCTTCTGGTTGTTCCGTCTAAATTCTCCAATCACATAAAGACGACTCTCTCATGGCCTCTGGTGCCTATACAAAAGACGTTTCTCACGGCAGGCACTGCCGCAAGAAATACGCTCCTCTGGATACCCCGCTCCTGGAACGCCTCGTCGAGAATAAAGGACCTGGAGGAAGACGTCTTTATGCTGGAGAACATGGTTGTGGCTCAAAAGGCGACCGTGGACCGGCTGCAGACGGAGTTGGCCTCCGTAACGGAATACTACAGGGAAGGTGTCTTGAATCAAAAACCACTCATGGCCAACGTAGTCGCATACGATACTTCCGACTTGAGAAACAGCATGTTGATTGACGTGGGCTCATCACACGGCGTTACCGAAGACAGTGTTGTAATCGCCGATGCCGCGCTTGTAGGAACGGTCTCCACAGTGGGTAAGTCCACAAGCAGGGTGTTGTTGATAACGGATCCTGCCTCAAAAGTCCCTGCGCGCATCTTGGAAACGGAGGATGTGGGGGTGGTGGAAGGGGGTTCCGGAGACACATGCAGGCTCAAGTACTTGTCCAGGTGGGGACAAAGGGTGGAAAAGGGATACAAAGTAGTGTCGTCGTCCATTGGGGACGTATTCCCCGACGCCCTCTTCATAGCCACCATAGCAGACGATATTGACAGCGAAGGTTCTCCTTACAGGACGTTGAGGCTGAGACCCAGGGTTAACCCCAACAGGATGAACACCGTTATGGTACTGAAGAAGTAATCTCCCATACACAAAACGATACGCAAATGCTGTGGACAATTTTGATAGCCTGTGCATTATTTATCTCCATCCTGGAGTCTACGATCTTCAGCCAAATAGGGTTCCTTGGTATAAGGCCTAACTTTTTCCTTATTTTTGCAGTTCTTTCCGCGCTTAACCTCGACCCTCCCGAGGCCAGTATATCGGCCTGTATAATGGGTCTCTGCAAGGATGTCCTTTCCGAAGAGCCTCTCGGTCTAAATGCCTCCTTCTTTACCGGGATTGCCATTATCATAGGCATTTGGAGGCATAAGATATATACAAACAGCATCTTAGCGCAACTGCTGGTCGTCCTTATAGCGTCCATTGTCTATCGAGGAGGTTCTGCACTCGTCGTATGGCTTTCCTACGGAAACCTTGCTGCGCTGCCCACGCTCTTAAACATATTTGTGGGTTCAACCTACACCGCTGTTTTGGCCGCTGGGCCGTACTTCCTCTTTAAAACGTTCCGGCCGGTGCGCCTGAGACAGGACATACACTAATCATGTACTCCAACAGATTGAAGATAATATTTGGTCTGGTCATCGCATCCTTTACGGTACTGGTGGTAAGGCTGGGCTATCTACAGATATTTGAAGGCGCCAAATACAGCGGCATATCGCAGAAGCGTCTGCTGAGGGACTATTCTGTGCCGGCACGCAGGGGCAATATATATGACTGTCGCGGACGGCCGCTGGCAGTGGAGGAGCCGGCGTTTGACATCGTCGTTGATTATAAGAATATACTGTACGGATACCTTCGCGACAAAGGGGAGATGCCTCAGTCTCTTTCCCAACTGAAGGCGCACAGAGACCTTTCCGCCGGGTGCGATTCCTGCCATGTAGATACGGGCCTGTGGGTAACGAAGCTGGCAAACCTCCTGGATTCTGCTCCACGGCAACTGCTTGGTCAGGCGGAGGAAACAGTAAATCGGGTGGAAAAGATTAAAGAGCAAGTACAACTGCGACACAAAAAGACCGTAAGGATACAGGAAGAATTCGCATCACATGCAATAGCCAAGGACGTACCTTTGCAAAAGGCGGCTGTGTTTGAGATGGATCAGGATTCCTATCCGGGGGTATCACTTCGCACCAGACCCAAGAGATATTATCCTTACAATGATACTGCCTCACATATACTCGGCTATCTTGGAAGGCCCACTCCGGAAGAGATGCACAAGGCAAAGTCGGCCATACAGCGGAGCGACGAAGAATACAAAAAATCACAGAACTACAAGGACCTTTCCCCGTCATCAGAATTGGCAGACTACCGCATAGGCAGGGCCGGAGTCGAGGGTTACTACGATTCGGACCTTACGGGAGACCCCGGAAGGAGAGTCGAGGTAATATCGCTACAGACCCTAAAAGTGGACAAGACCATATTTGACATGCCTCCAAGACACGGAGACGGCGTCTTCCTTACCATAGACCTTGACGTGCAGCGGCTGGCCGAAGAGTGTTTGGGAGAGACAAAAGGGTCTATCGTTGTCATGGGCACTCACACTGGCGAGATACTCGCTATGGCGAGCTATCCCAGGTTTAACCCGAACACCCTTGGCGCGGACTACAACAAACTGATTAAAGACCCGGACACGCCCCTGCTGAACCGCCCCACACAGGCCCTACTGCCGCCAGGCTCCACCTTTAAGATAGTAACGGCCCTTACGGCCCTCGCAGAGGGAAAGATTGACTTGAACACCCACTTTTACTGCAGCGGGTCAATAACCGTAGGCGAATTCAAGTTCCGCTGCACCTCCGCCCACGGCCCTGTAGACCTTAAAAGGGCAATAGAACACTCTTGCAACGTATACTTCTTTGAGACGGCAAAACGACTTGACGGCAGGGCAATAAAGGAATGGACCGAGAAATTTGGGTTTGGAAGCGAGACTGGCGTAGACCTGCCCTACGAGGCGTCTGGGGATGTGCCCCTGCCTAGATATCCGGGGGAAAGAATAAATGTGTCAATTGGTCAGGGGGCGCTGGTTGTTACCCCCCTCCAGATGACGCAACTGGCATCAGCCGTTGCAAACAGCGGGATTATGGTCAGGCCACACCTTCTAAAGAAGATTGTTGCTGACGACGATGCAACCGTACGTAAGGTGGAAGCTCCTGAGTTGCGCGAAATAGATATACCAAAAGAACACTTCCCTGCCGTTCAGGAAGCGCTCAGGCAGGTGGTTATAAGTGGTACTGCAAGGGGCAAGGGACTTGAGGAACTGGGTGTTGCCGGAAAGACCGGAACGGCACAGACAGGCAGTAGCGACAAAAACCACGCATGGTTTGTAGGTTACATACCGTTCGATGCCCCTCGCTACGCCTTCTGTGTGGTCGTAGAGCACACAACCGGCCATGGGGGAGAAGTGGCTGGGCCGATAACCAGGAAGCTGGTATCCGGCATTCTTGACATAGAAAAGGCCGATAAACTGCTGACGGCCAAGAGGACGGCAGGCACTCCAAAATGATGATAAAGGTGAACAAACATCTTGTAGGTGGTTTTGATTGGATGGTGTTTGGGTCTGCATGCGGGCTCATGGCCATCGGCTTTTTCTTCATCTGGAGTGCGGCAAGCCAGGCCTGCGCATTCAGACAGCTCGTCTTTATGGGCATCGGGTTTGGCCTGTTCTTCGGTCTGCTGGTGTTAGACTACATGCAGATAGTGCGCCAGGCGTACATACTGTATATTGTCTTTATCGTGGCCCTGATTGCCGTACTCTTTTTGGGCGGCACTATCCGCGGTACACGCAGGTGGTTTGACCTCGGCGTAGTAAACTTCCAGCCCTCCGAATTCATAAAGATAGTCCTCGTACTTGCACTTGCAAAGTACCTGATGTACAAAGACAATTACAAACGTTTCAGCATACTCATGATATCCCTGGCATTTGCAATCCTGCCTATGGCGCTGATCTTTATGCAGCCAGACCTGGGTACGGGGCTTATATTACTCCCCATATTCTTTGCCATGGTGTTTGTTACGGGTGCGCGCATAAAGCACTTCCTGCTCCTGATACCTATGGGGTTTGTCACGTTACCGCTTTTGTGGTTCTTTCTGCTGAGAGACTATCAAAGGGCCCGCGTAATCGGATTTCTCTGGCCCAGCGAGACCCAGGACTGGGGCGCAGCCTATCACAGGCTCCAGTCACTGATTGCCATTGGTTCCGGATGTGTGCTGGGGCAGGGATGGAAACAGGGAGTTCAGACCCAGCTCAACAGACTGCCCGAACCACACACAGACTTTGTATTTGCCGTAATAGCCGAGGAGTGGGGCTTCCTCCGGACGTTCGGGGTGATTCTGCTCTTTCTGGCGTTCATACTGGGCACATTGGGAATTGCATATAGGACAAGAGACCCCGTGGGACGACTTGTCCTGATAGGGTTAGTGGCCATGTTTACTTCACAGATATTTGTAAACATGGCAATGGTCCTTGGAGTGGCGCCCATTACCGGAATTAATCTGCCGTTTGTCAGTTATGGCGGCTCGTCTCTGATATCGTCTTTACTCGCCCTTTCGCTGATAATAAACGTGGGCATTAGGGATAAAATAATACTGACCAGGAGGGGTTTCAGGTAAAATAAGCATTTGTAGAGATCCCTGAAAAGTGTTGGTTTCCACCGTTTCTCAGGAATCTCAGCCTAACAAGTAGGTGTACAATACATTATGCCCCTACAATTTTCGTAACGATCGATAATCTAATATGCTACAAAGACTAAACCAATATGTAATCACTGTAATCTGCTTGTGTCTTGCTGCGGCCTTCCTATTGCCGTCCTGCAGCTTTGCTGCGGTGGGAGAATACGAACTGGCGGATTCATTCCCCGTTCAGGTTGTCGAACCCTCCGGGCTTACCTACGACCCACATACAGATACCCTCTGGACCGTGCGCGACGGCAGAGGCGGCGTATATCAACTGGATAAGCAAGGAGAACTTCTAACTATAATAGACATACGAACAAACGACCTGGAAGGAATTGCTTATAATCCGCTTAACGACACGTTTCTCCTGGCGGAGGAGAGACACAGGGAGATACTGGAGATAGACAGGCAGGGCAATGTGTTGCGCACAATCAAAGTACCTATAGAATGGCGCATGTGGAACCTAAACCACGGGATAGAGGGGGTGTCTATTGATCCAAGAACCGGACACGTCTTTGTGGCTAATGAGAAGAGTCCTAAGGCGGTAATAGAGTTGGATGAGAACGGCAACGTAATAAAATCCTTTGAAGTGGAAGAGGCCGACGACCTGTCTGATATCTGCTATGACTACTCCAGTGGTAATCTATTGGTATTAAGCCATGAATCAAAAAAGATAATGGAGTTCACGCCCGGGGGCAAATTGGTGAGTTCTTTAACCATAGACATACCACAGGCCGAGGGTATAACCAAGGATGCAGACGGGAATATTTATATAATATGCGATAAAAGCGAGACGCTTTACGTCTTTACCCCTGTTAAGAAGTAAGATTACAGAACCCAAGCCCCGTTGCGTATTCTATAATTTTCCTATTCGGGTCGAACTTCAACAACCTCAATCCCTTAACAGCCGTCTCTATCAGTTCCCTATCCGTACCACTGCACCCATAAAACCTCCCGGCCATAAGTAGAGGCATCTTTGTTACAAGCCCTACTATCTCACTGCCTATTATCTCCACACCAGGCCCCTTCACCTCACCCTTAACCGCCTCAAAGGCCACGTGAGGCGGTGTAACATCATAATCCAATAGATTCATGGAAATCTCAGTAACACCGGATTCCATCGGAACGGCCATGGCCTGAACCTTTTTTAATCTCCCAGGTATCCTTACCCTCTTCCCTCCTCGATTTGTTACAACGCCGGACTCTCTCAATCTACCAGCTATCTTATTCGCAAGACCGACATCGGACGTATTCAGGCTTATGTTATAGGCGATAAGGAGCTTTCTAGCCCCTATTGCTATGGCGCCGGTCTTCTTCACCCTGTCGTTATATTCACACGGTCCAAAGTCAGGCCTCCACTCAGGGTCTTTTAACTTTTCTTCCAGTCCCTCGTACTCACCCCTTCGCACGTTTGAGAGGTTTGTCCTTTCGGACACTTTTGCGGCCTCACCGTACAGATACACAGGTATTCCCAATTTCTCTCCGACCTCCTTGCCCAAGGCCTTTGCCAGAACCACACAATCCTCCATGGTCACGCCCGATATGGGCACAAAGGGGCACACGTCTGCCGCACCTATTCTTGGATGGTGCCCTTTCTGCACTGACATATCAATGAGCTCTACGGCTCTGGCAATAGACCTGAATGCGGCCTCTCTTACTCCAATTGGACCCCCGGCGAACGTAACAACCACCCTGTTATAATCACCATTTTCCTCCACGCCCAGGAGCCCGACACCAGGGGTGCTGTCTATCGTCTTGGTTATTTCCCTAATCTTTGCAAGGTCTTTCCCCTCGCTAAAATTCGGAACACATTCAATTAATTCCTTCGTATCTTTTATCATCGGTTCCTTCGATAGGGAACGTTATTTCCCCAGGCGAATGCCACGACGGAAATATGCGTCGCATCGGATTCGCCTTACAGTTGTCTCTTTTTCGCCACCCTCAAATAAGCGCCTGGAATCCCTCAATACTTTTAAAAACTCCTCTCGTGAAAGACGGCACCGCGCCTTTTGAGGTCTTCCACCTGCTCTGTGGAAAGGCCCTTCGCATCCAGGAAACACGCACCTACTACTATTGCACCGTCCAAGTTGGCGCCGGTCAAATTAGCGTTTCGCAGGGTGGCATCGTGCAGTTTTGCACCACTAAGGTTGGCATTAGTAAGGTCGGCCTCCACTAGCATTGCGCCATCCAGATGGGCACCACTGAGGTTTGCGCCACTAAGGTGAGCATACCCCATAAAACCGCCACGCAAATCTGCACCGCTAAGGTTGCACCCGGGGCACGCATTCGTCTTTAATAGTTTATCCAGGTCACTCTTGTTATATGTCACCGGGCCATATGGGTCTGTCGCGCATCCAATCAAAACAATAAAGGCAGTGGTCAATATTGACACTCTGACATGGTCCATTTTCAAGACCATCCTTTCTTTACAGGCGGAGCCGTCGGCACTGGACAGACTTAGGAGGTTGGAGAGTCGACTACCCTCTCCCCCATCGAGGAGAGGAGAAATTAGAGTAATCCGTATACTTTTGCAGAGGTCTCGTATAATGAAACCTCTGGAAAAGTCATTCTAATACCCTGTTTCATTCCGAACGAAGTGAAGGGTCAACGCACTAATCCAGTTTGGCACCGAGTTTCTTAAAATCCGCCTTTTGTTCATCGGTAAGGCCCGTTGTCCCCACAAAGACGGCGCCATTGACATTGGAACCACCTAAAAAGGTATTGCTCAAATCGGTACCGCTCAGGTCTGCATTGTAAAGATTGGCGCCCGACAGTCTGGTACCGTCCAGGGTGGTGTCTTTCAGGTTTGCGCCGCTCAGGTTTGCGCCGCTTAGATCGGCATCCTGCAGATTTGCATCGTTCAGGTCAGCGTTGACCAGGTTAGCACCAAAGAGCTTGGCATTAATCAGGTTGGCATCCTCCAGGGTGGCCTCGTGGAGGTTTGCACCGCTAAGGTTTGCGCCTACAAGGTTGGCACCAATCAGCTTGGCGCCGCCAAGGTTGACACCACCGCTCAGATTGGCGTCCTGCAGGTTGGCGCCGCTAAGGTCGGCGCTGCCAAGATTGGCGCCGTGAAGGTCGCACCCAGGGCAGTTTCCGGATTCCAGCAGTTTTTTTAGATCGGCCTCAGAAAATCCGTAGGTTGTGCCTGCATATATCCCCAGTACTATCGGAATCAACCCGACAGAAACAGTAAAGATCACGGTCAGCGATAATCTTTGGATACGGTTCATTCCATGCCCCCTCCTTTCTTTCTATCTCAAATGAAGACCCAAACCCGCTAAGACGACCCTCCGGACAAGGGGTCCCGGGAGGGATGTGGTTATAAAGTCAGCTAGTCCGGCACAATAGCGCCGTTTTCCTTGAGATACTGTTTTTGCTCCGGGGTAAGACCTCTAACCCCAAGAAAGTCTGCACCTTCGACCCAGGCGCCATTCAGACTCGCACCACTTATG
>Ga0156219_1038_pt1 | contig 11684 bp, 10 predicted proteins | sample RifCSPlowO2_12_FD_107867 | JGI IMG/M metagenome (GOLD analysis project Ga0156219, IMG submission 107867) | Planctomycetes bacterium RIFCSPLOWO2_12_FULL_50_35 | reverse complement strand
AGTTACTCCTTACGGCCTTAAGACAAGTTTACCAAAGAATTTTCTTTCTGCCATTTTTTTCTGTGCCAGTGCGGCGTCCTTGAGCGGGAAGACCGTGTCCACCACCGGCCTCAGTTTACCCTGTTCAATAAGGCGTATGGCGTCCAAGAGCTCATTTCTGCCGCCCATGTATGAGCCGTGGATAGAAAGCTGCCTTAGGAAGAGGAAGGGGATGTCTACGGTGCCGGTCGGCCCGCCTGTAACCCCGCATATCGCCATGCGGCCGCCTTTGGCAAGGCTGCGGAGGCTCTTTTCCCACGTCTCCTGTCCGATGTGTTCAAAGACCAGCTCCACGCCCTTCCCCCCCGTAAGCTTCTTTACGGCCTCTGAGAAGTCTTGTTCGCGGTAATTTATTACATCGTCGGCCCCGAGTTTTTTTGCCTTCTCTATCTTTTCCCTGCTACCCACGGTGGTAATTACCCGCGCCCCGCAGAGTTTCGCTATCTGTACTGCTGCGCTGCCTATGCCGCTTCCGGCGGCGTGGATGAGCACGTCCTCTCCGGGCTTGAGCCCCCCTCTTTTAAGAAGCATATGCCATGCAGTCAGAAATACAAGCGGCACGGCCGCCCACTCCTCAAGAGACCATGCGTCTGAAATGGACAGGACGTTTGTTGCCGATACCGTAATGAACTCTGCGTAGCCGCCCTGGGTCTGGTATCCCACTATCTGGAACTCCTCGCACTGGCTGTCGTTGCCGGAGAGACAGTGCCTGCATCTCCGGCAAGAGATACCGGGCGTGACCATAACCCTCTGTCCGACCTTAAATCCCAGGGCCGATTTCCCCGCCTCCACAATTTCACCCGTGACCTCACTGCCCAGGATGTGGGGCATGGGGATGTCCAGACCTCTCATGCCTTCCCTGACCCAGATGTCCAGGTGGTTGACGCCGCAGCCCCTGACCCTGATTTTTACCTCATGGGAGCCCGGGCCCGGTGCGTCCTCGATGTCTTCATATCTCAGTTTGTCAACGCCGCCGTGTTCGTTAAATACAACTGCCTTCATGTGACTGTTACTCGATCTTGTCCAGGGTAGCGGCAGGGCTTGCTGCCCTGCCGACTAATAGTTACTCACAGCTCTATTTTATCAACGGTTATTACTGAATGATCGTCCAAGAAGTAATTCCTAAAACTGGAATATCTCCAATCTCCAAGACTGCCGACAAGTCCCCTGCGCACAGGGTTCATGTGAATGTAATCTAATTTTTCTTTAAGCATCTTCTCAGAGTAAATATTGAAATCGTAAAATCCTCTCTCCCAAATGGAGTATCTGTGCCCTCGTTTACCAGGGTTTTCCAACCTCAGTCGGGCTAAAATGTTATTGTTGGATGGCAGGGCGAGAAGCCCTGCCTTACCCCGCGAGAGGCCGTTCGTGCGTGAGGCACCGTCTGCGCTCTCAGTAGTACGAAGTTTTACCTTATGTTTGTTGGTTTTGCTACTTGGGTAGGGCGGGGCTTGTTGCCCCGCCTTCAATGTGCTTAATATCTTGAAGGCAACAGCGTGCTTTACATCACGGATTATGTCAGATATTTTTGTGGCATTATGTAATTGGATTAGCAGGTGCAAGTGGTCTGGCATTATTGTATATCCGATGAGGTTAAAATTGTGCTTTCTCCTGTAGAATTCTACGGCCTCAATAACAGACGTGTTACATAAATCGTACAGAAATATTGGGACACGTTTATAACACGTTGTGGTTACAAAGTGTACATGTCCTTCTATGTTGTACCGTTTAGGAGTTCTCACCGATTGCTCCGTTGGCAGGGCAAGAAGCCCTGCCTTTATTAAGGATTATACCTCAAAAGCCTGAGTCCGTTAAATATTACCAGCAGTGACGCACCCATGTCGGCCCCCACCGCCATCCACAATGTGGTCCACCCGGGGGCAATAAGGGCAATGAACACCGCCTTTACGATAATGGCAAATGCAATGTTTTCTTTTATGACCCTTAACGTGCGACGGCTCAGGCTGAGGGCGAACGGCAGCTTTGTGAGGTCGTCGGACATAAGTGCAATGTCGGCCGTCTCCAGGGCGGTATCCGTCCCTGCCGTGCCCATTGCAATCCCAAGCGAAGATGCCGCCATGGCGGGTGCATCGTTTACCCCGTCTCCTACCATGGCCGTCTTACCGTATTTTTTTATGCACTCCTTTACGGCGGTTACCTTATCTTCCGGTGATAGTTCCGCAAAATATTCATCAATGGCAAGCTTCGCGGCAATGGCCTTGGCCGTACCGGCGTTGTCGCCGGTAAGCATCAGAATCTTCTTTATGCCGTTTCGTTTCAGCCCTGGTAGTGCCTCTATACTGGACTGGCGTATATTATCTGCTACGGTTATTATACCCAACAGCCCGCCAGCTTCTCCCACCAGCATTACAGTCTTTCCCTGCGCCTGGAGTCCTGACAGCGTAGCCTCCGCGGGAGATAAGGGTATGCCCAAGTCCCTGAACAGCTTTATGTTTCCTATATAATATTCCTTCCCTTTTATTTTAGCGGAAGCGCCCTTCCCGGGGATGGCCTGAAAGCCGTTTGTATCGGAGGGTTCTATACCGTCCTTCCTTGCCCTGCGCAGTATGGCGCCCCCGAGGTGGTGTTCACTCCTTGACTCGATAGATGCCGCTATGCTTAAGAGCTCGTTGTGGGGCAACGAGTTCATGGGGAGTACGTCAATTACCTCCGGCGTACCCGTGGTGAGGGTGCCTGTCTTATCGAAGGCGATCACCTCTATTCGGCCCGCCTCTTCCAGGTGGACGCCGCCCTTTATAAGTACACCGTTTCTTGCCGCACAGGTAATCCCAGAGAGCAGGCTGACGGGCGTGGCTATTACCAGGGCGCAGGGGCAGGATATAACCAGCAGTACAAGTCCTTTATAAATCCAGGGTATAAACGGGGTGCCGGTGAGTAACGGTGGAACGGTGGCCACCAGGAGTGCCAGTGCTATTACCGTCGGGGTATAGACACGGGCGAATTTGTCTACAAAGCTCTGGAATGGGGCCCTTTGTGCCTGACATTCCTCCACGCGGTGGATTATGTGGGCAAGTGTGGTATCTTTGGCTATATGGGTGACGCGAAACTCCAGGACGCCTTCTTTATTAATCGTCCCCGCAAAGACCTCCCGCCCGACGTACTTCTCTACGGGGATTGATTCACCGGTGATTGGGGCCTGGTTTACGTATGAGTACCCGTCTGTAACTATGCCGTCCAGCGGAATCCTCTCCGAGGGCTTTACTACCACGATGTCCCCCAGCGCCACTTCCTCCACCGGTAGAGTGACCTCCCTCCCCTCCCTTTTTACCAGGGCCTCCTGGGGAGACAGGTTCATAAGCGACCGGAGGGCGTTTCTTGCCCTGTCCAGGCTGTGCGATTCGAGCAGTTGGGCCAGTGAGAACAGAAAGATTACCATTGCGCCCTCTCCCCATTCGCCTATGGCGGCGGCGCCAATCACCGCAATCGTCATAAGAAAGTTCATGTCGAGGTCAAGCGCCTTGGCGGCCCTGAACCCCTTCAACGCTATGCGCGGCCCGCCGGTGAGCATGGCCGCTAGATACAGCGGTATGGTTATGTCGGCAGGAAAACCCTTTAGGTATAAGAGAAGCCCGGACACCGCGAAGAGTCCGGACAGGCTGGTGAGGACCAGCTGCCACCTCCTGCCCCAGTCGAGTCCTTCTTTCTGTTCCTTAGAGGCGGGGGCGCCTACCACGTAGGCGCTCATACCCGTCTCTTTTACCGCCGTTACGATGTCGGCCTCGCTGACGAGCCTCTCGTCATATCCGACCCTGAGTTCCCGGGACAGCAGAAAGGTGTCAAGGCTGTTTATCCCCTTCAGCGCCGTCAATTTCTTCTTCAGCAACTGGGACTCTTCGGGGCAGTCCATCTCAGGGATCTTTAATAAAAGCGTCTTTTCCATAGTTAGGCAGATTAGTGGGTGCCGCAGGGCTTTAGCCCTGCGGGACATATTTTGGATGTAGCGTGCGAGCTTGCTCTCACGTCGCATGCCGGCCCTGAACGGCTAAGATAACCACCGGCAGTTGAACGTGACAGCTTGCTGCCACGCTACATCTCATATTGTTATTTTGTACTTCAAGACTCCTCTACGTGTTTGAGGCCCTCCTCAAACAGTCGGCTGATGTGCGAATCGTCCAGAGAATAGTATGCAATGCGCCCCTCCTTCCGGTATTTCACAAGGCGCATGTTCCTCAACACCCTTAGCTGGTGAGAGACGGCGGAGCTCGACAGTCCCAACAGGCCCGCAAGGTCGCAGACACAGAGTTCCTTCTGCGACAGCGCAAAGATTATCTTTATACGGGTAGGGTCGCCTAAGACCTGAAAGGTCTCGGCGAGACTGTTTATGATGCCGTCCGCCTGCATCCGCCTCTCTACATACCTCACACGCTCCCGGTCTATGTAGTGTGTCTCGCAGACGTCTTCCTTTGCTTTCGTTCGCTTGAGCAGTGTTTGCTTTGGCATATTTCCAGCAAGGGCCTATTGTTGAACAGTTGTTCACACATGATAATTAATCAGCTTGCCTGAGTCAATAGCAGCCGTATTTAATTCGTTATACATAATCAGAGATGTTTTTGTTGGATAGTTTGGATTTCGTGTATTAGAATTTAGCCGAGACATTTTAGGCTGTGTACAAAGCCTGTTGCACAAATGGCAGAATAGAGCGAAATGTCATGCTGTCTCCCCTCTATTAAGAGGGGCCGGGGGTGTGTAATCCGCCTCAGGCGGATAGGGAAGGGTTTGCTAAATGACGTGTAACAATCCTGAATCACATTTTAATCGTGCCACGGATTTATTTGGACAGGGACGACTTAATGATGCCATGGAAGAATTAAGGGAGGCCCTGAGGCTGAGGCCCGATTACCCGGAGGCCCACTACAACCTGGGCCTTCTGCTTAGCGGCCTCAAGCGCTATGATGAGGCAGAAAAGGAGTACCGTGAGGCCCTGAGGCTCAGGCCTGATTATCCAGCGGCCCACAACAACCTGGGCAACCTGCTTAGCGACCTCAAGAGGTATGAGGATGCAGAGAGAGAGTACCGTGAGGCCCTGAGGCTGAGGCCTGATTATCCAGCGGCCCACAACAACCTGGGCAATCTGCTTAAAGAACTCAAGCGCTATGATGAGGCAGAAAAGGAGTACCGTGAGGCCCTGAGGCTCAGGCCTGATTTCATGTTAGCATACAACAACCTCTTTGTTTTATTGATTGAAAGGAAATCATACGAAAAAGCCAGGGAAGAATATGTGGAATCCCTCAAGGCGGTCAGGCCATATCCATTGTTCCAGCAAGCCTGGAAGGGATTTTTCTTATTTATTCGTGCCTTACCTCAGATTACATTGTTCGTTGTGGGAATTGGTTTGATTATATATGCTTTAATATACCTTTATAACACTGCGGTCTTTTTAGCCACTATAGCGATGGGTATCTTTTGCATAGCTTTATGCACCCGTCTTTATGACCTTGCCACAATTAGGTTGTTTGAAAGAGGTCCTGAAGCAACGTTCTCTAAAAGTGAACCATCTAAAGGGACTTCAAAAGAGGAATAATGCAGTGTCGGAGTCGCGCCGCAGGGTTTAATCCGCCTGAGGTGGACTTTATTCGGACTCCCCCCTATCAAGAGGGGAATGAATACTGAATGTGCTTCAGTATTTATAATTTTGTGGGGGATAGAGGGATGGAACTGAAGGGTAAAAAAGTCCTTATCCTGGTGGAGGATGATTATGAAGACCTGGAGGGGTGGTATCCCAAGCTCAGGTTGATAGAGGCCGGGGCGGAGGTGGTGGTGGCCGGTCCGGAAAAGAAGGTCTATCACGGCAAGAACGGCGGTTATCCCATGGAGGCAGACCGCCGCGTGGACGAGATAAACTGGAGGGATTTTGATGCCGTAATCATACCGGGCGGCTACGCCCCGGACAGGCTCAGGCGTTACGACAGCGTCCTGAAGGTGGTAAAGGCCATGAGTGATGCGGGCAGGGTGGTTGCACCCATATGCCACGGCGCCTGGGTGCCTATATCGGCCGGTGTGGTGAAGGGTAAGAAGATGACGTGTTACTATGCCATAAGGGACGATCTGGTGAATGCCGGTGCGGTCTACGAGGATAAAGTGGTGGTGGTTGACGGCAACATGATAAGTTCCAGACGGCCGTCCGACCTCCCGGAGTTTCTCAAGGCAATAATCTCCAGGCTCAAGGGGTCATTCTGAGGAGTAGGGGCGGGGGAACCCCGCCCCTACAGTATTCTTCGCTTCGCTCAGGATGACAGTGGGTGCCGCAGGGCTTAAGCCCTGCGGCACCCCTACAATCGAAATGCAATAGATGAAAATGCAAGATTTCTCAGAGGTCTAATATACCCAACGCCATGCTAGAACATTTCTTCCAACCCAAGTCCATAGCGGTTATCGGCGCCGCACGTGAAGAGCACAAGATAGGTCACGATATCCTGAAGAACATAATCGGTTACGGCTTTTCCGGTAAGATATATCCCATTAATCCCAAGGCCGATTCTGTTCTCGGCCTCAAGGCCTACCCAAGCGTCAATGCGGTGGCGGGCGGTATAGACCTGGCCGTTATTGTCGTTCCCGCGGACCTTACTTTTCAGGTGATTGACGAATGTGCTCGGAAGGGCATTGATTCGGCGGTGATTATCACGGCGGGTTTCAAGGAGAGCGGAAGCGAGGGTGCGGCCAGGGAAAGGGAGCTTCTTGAGAGGGTGCACAGGTACAATATAAGGACGATAGGGCCAAACTGTTTTGGGGTTATAAACACCCACCACAGGCTGAACACCACCTTTTCTCACGGTCATCCTCCCGCCGGAAACATCGCCTTCTTTTCCCAGTCCGGCGCCGTCTGCACCGCCATACTTGACTGGGCCCTTACGGAGCACATCGGATTTTCGAAATTTATAAGCACGGGCAACAATATGGATATAAACGAGGTGGACCTGTTGAAGGCCCTGGAGGATGACCCTGAGACGCGTGTCATATTAGGTTACATCGAGGGCATCAAGGACGGGCGTGCCTTCATGGAGACTGCGTTTCGTGTGACAAAGAAGAAACCTGTCATCCTCATAAAGGCCGGCAGCTCCGTGGCGGGTGCGAGGGCCGTCTCATCGCACACGGGGAGTCTGGCAGGTTCTGAAAATGCAGTCAACGCGGCCTTTCGCCAGTCGGGCGTGCTCAGGGCTAACAGCCTGCAGGAACTCTTTGTCTTCGCCGAGGCCTTCAGCCTGCGGGAGATACCGCAGGGGCCGTCGGTAGCCCTGTTCACCAACGCCGGTGGACCCGGCATATTGGCCTCTGATGTCGTAGAGCGCTCGAACCTCAAGATGGCCTCATTCTCAAAGGAGACTATTGACGGTCTGAGGAGGTGTCTGCCCCCCATAGCAAGCATCTATAACCCTGTGGACACCATTGCCGATACCGGACCTGAGCGTTATCGTACCGCGCTGGAGTTGGTCTTAAAGGATGACAACGTGCATTCTGTCATTACCATGCTTGCCCCGATCGCCCTGATAGACGAGAGGGATATAGCGCGGGTGGTGGGGGAACTGGCCGGTAAGTATAAACGTAAGACGGTGGTGGCCTCGTTCCTGGGGGGTCTCACCATGAAACCTGCCGTGGACGTGCTGGCGGGGTATGGGATACCCAATTACCGCTTTCCTGAGAATGCAGTGCGCGCGGTGGATATGATGTATAGACAGAGACAATGGACGGAAAAGGTCCGGGAAGAACCGGAGGTCTTCAAAGGAGACCGCGGGGCCGTCAGTGCGGTCTTCAGCAGGGCCAGGGAAAGGGGACATCTTACCCTCGCCGAGGGTGATGCAAGGGAGGTAGTTGCCGCCTATGGATTTAGACTGCCAAAGAGTGTATTGGCTGCTGCCAGGAGTTCTGCCGTAGAGGCAGCCGAAGAGATTGGTTACCCGGTGGTGCTGAAGGTGGCGTCGCCCGACATACTCCATAAGTCGGACATCAGGGGGGTGAGGCTGGGGCTGGAGGGGCCCGATGAAGTGGGCAGGGCCTTTGAGAGTGTAGTGGAGGGGGTCAGGCGGAGGGTGCCTGGCGTCCATATTGACGGAGTCTTTGTGCAGGAGATGGTTCAGGGCGGGCGGGAGGTCATTCTGGGGGTTAGTCATGATGCCCAGTTCGGTCACCTTATTATGTTCGGGCTCGGCGGTATCTACGTGGAGATGCTTAAGGACGTCTCGTTTCGTGTAGCCCCTTTAACCAAGTCGGATGCCTGGGAGATGGTAAAGGAGATAAGGTCATATCCGCTGCTTAAGGGGGCCAGGGGCGAGGGCGCCCTGGACGTGGACGCCGTTGTTGAAGGTATCCAGCGCATCTCTCAACTGGTGGTGGACTTCCCGGAAATACTTGAGCTGGATATAAACCCCCTTGTAGTGCTGCCGCACGGCAGTGGTGTAGTGGCTATTGACGCCAGGGCAACCATAGCGCCCGGCTAAAGGAGGTACGATTTATGCTACCTATAGTGATAGGTTCCGTTACTGAATCTTCAGGCAAGAGCCTGGTGTGGCTGGGAATGGGACTCAGGCTAAAGGCCGACGGCTTCAAGGTGGGCTTTTTCAAGCCGCTGGGCGCACTGCCCACCAGGGTGGACAATATGCTCGTTGATGAGGACGCTGTGTTTTTAAAGACGGCCATAGGTGAGGAGGCCTCTATGGAGTCCATATGCCCGGTAGTATTAACGGAAGAATTGTTGACCTCCGCTCTGAAGGGTGAAGTAAAGATGTCCCAGGTGAGGGATAAGGTGCTTACCACGTTTTCTGGGTTGTCGAGGGACAGAGACGTTATGCTGGTTCACGGGTTGGGAAAGCTCTCTGGCGGCTCGTTGATGGGCATCTCCGAACTGGACTTTGTAAACGAGGTAAATGCAAGGGTCGTCTTCACAGATAGGTTTGAAAACCTTCTTGAGACCCTGGACGGCTTCATGTATGCGCACGGAATCCTTGGCGACAAACTCATCGGAGTCATATTTAATCTCGTGCCGCAGGGTAAGCAGAAGTACATAAAGAACGTTGTGTCGCCGTATCTTAAGTCAAAGGGTGTGGATACACTTGGGGTTATACATAAGGACCCCGTGATAGGGGCGCTGCCGGTGAGGGAGATGGTCAAGGCGCTCAAGGGCGAGGTTCTCTGCTGCGAGGATAAGCTGGATGAGCTGGTAGAACATTTCATGGTAGGGGCGATGAACATGGAGAGCGCTCTAAAGTATTTCAGTCGTGTTTCAAATAAGGCGGTTGTAACGGGGGGAGACAGGAGTGACGTACAGCTTGCCGCCCTGGAGACGCCTACCAAGTGCCTGATACTTACGGGCGGTTTCTATCCCAATGACGTTATTCTCTCCAGGGCCAGAGAGACGGAGACGCCAGTTATCGTCGTCAAGAAGGATACGGCTTGGGCGGTAGAGGTGTGCGAAGGCCTTGCCAGCCACCTTCAGAGGTGGAGCAGGGTCAAGCTGCCGAGGCTGAGAGAGGTGACGGAGAGGGAGATAGATTTTCCTCTACTTTATAAAAAGCTCGGGTTGTCGCCCAAGAGACCCCGATGAACTTGCGGGAACTACCCGCACCGATAGGTCGTGGTTTAAGTGGGTTTTTGTAGTGTCGGGCCTCCGTATCCGAGTCATTTTTTATTCGTCCGATGCGGAGGCTTCGGCGGTGAGCCCTTCGATGAACTCAGGGGCTGAGCCTGTCGAAGCCTCAGCCGAACCGATCGGACGCTACAGGGAACATGAAGATAAATCTATCATTTACCCCATCTGAACTGCGGAGGATGGAGCAGGCGGGCAGCAGGGTGGTGGTCATTGATGTGCTCAGGGCCTGCTCAACGATGATATACGCCCTCTCTCAGGGGTGTAAGGTTATCCATCCGTGCGATACGGTGAGCAAGGCAAAGGATTTGTTCAGGCAAAAAGTGAAAAGCCTCGGTAAGGATGGGGTGCTTTTGGGTGGTGAGAGGGGTGGTGTAAGGGTCAGGGGTTTTCATCTCGGTAATTCACCCGAAGAATACTCTTCCGATGCAGTCCGGGGTAGGGCCGTCATCTTCACCACCACCAACTGCACCAGGAATCTGACGGCCGTCAGGAGTCCGAAAGAGGTAATAATATGTTCCTTTGTCAACCTCCACACGGTAGTGGAATATCTCTCAAAAGAGGATGCGGACGTATTGCTGGCCCTATCCGGTACGGATGGGCAGATGTCTTTGGAAGACGCCGTGTGCGGAGGGATGCTTATAAACATGCTCTCAGACAGACGTGAGGTTGTTTTGAGTGATTCTGCACGTACGGCCCATGTCCTTTATTTGCACTACAGGCGCAATATCCGTCAGGCCCTCCTTGATTCAAGCCATGGCAAAAGACTTCTTGAACTAGGCTTCAAGGACGATATAGGTTTTTGTGCGGGTGTGGGCAAATACGAGATAATACCGCGGCATGTCAGGGGAAGGGTTGTCTGCTGAATTTCCAAGCACAATTTCCTAATTTAGTGAAAGCCCTGCAAAAGCCCGTGAATACTATATTGAGACCTCTGAAAAAGTAGCAAAATTGAAGGTGTAAATGTAGCCGCACCCTTTATGGGTGCGCATCCCCTCTATCAAGAGGGGTAGGGGGTGTGTTAAAACGCAGGCTAAAGCCTGCGGCTACCCATTGAATTGATGATTAAACTACTTTTCCAGAGCTCTCTATTATGTCATTCTTAGCAAAGCGAAGAACCCGTTTTTTGTGGCGTCTGGCTTCGGCCGTGAGCTCAGCCGAACGGTCTCCGCACCAGACGTGATACGTTTGTCTGTAGTTGCCCCATTCATGGGGCAACATAGGCTCGATGAATCGAGCAACTACATTTGGTTATAGTACGTCCGATACGGAGACCAGACGCTACATTCTTCGGTCGCTTTGCTTCCTCAGAATGACAATTATACAGACTTTTGCAGAGGTCTCTCAATAAGGTGTTGAGCAAAAGTGGAACGGGCCCGGGGCGAGGGCCTTGAGGGCAGCTTATCGGGGGCATCTCGGGAGGCTGCCTCAACGGGACCCCAGACCCGCCACTCTTTTTGTTAATCTATTTCTATAGTGTTGGTCTTTTTTATCTTCTTGCTTAATTCCCCCTTGTGGAAATTTAATTCCAATTTGCCTGAAAACTCATCTTCTACGAAGCCTAAGTTTTTAAGTGTCTCCTGCAGTTTCTTTTTCTTATCTTTCCAGTTCATTTTTTAAAAGCTTCTATAAATGAAAAAAGCCCGAAGGGTTATTCCAGCTGTCGGCTGGAGCCCTTGGGCTTCGGAAATCTCCGGTGGTCCCATTTCGGTTACATCTCTATGGTGTCGGTCTTTTTAATCTTCTTGCTCAATTCCCCTTTGTAGAAATTTAATTCCAATTTGCCTGAAAATGTATCGTCTACAAAGCCCAGACGTTTAAGTATTTTTTCAAGCCGCTCTCTTCGCCTGGTTACTGCCGCAGATTGCATAGGCCGTCTTTCCTCTTGTCACCCTAACTGAAATTCACAAAGAGCAATAAGCGTGCCGAATATAAACACTGGTGGAGTTAAAGAACTATTATTTGCCGTGTAAGGGACTTACGATATATTTTCTATTTATGCTTCAATACGTTTAGCTACGTATTTTGTAGCATGAGTTACAAATTT
>Ga0156219_1020_pt1 | contig 12351 bp, 10 predicted proteins | sample RifCSPlowO2_12_FD_107867 | JGI IMG/M metagenome (GOLD analysis project Ga0156219, IMG submission 107867) | Planctomycetes bacterium RIFCSPLOWO2_12_FULL_50_35 | reverse complement strand
AAGGCAACTGGTTTGACCTCTCAAAGCTCAACAACCTCGTAATCATGATAGTATTTTCGACGCTGGTGCTCTTCTTTATATCCCACGCCAGACGGCATCCCGGGATGTTCCTCAGGAAGATAAGCGGCCTTGACGCAGTAGATGAGGCGTTGGGAAGGGCCACAGAGATGGGCAAACCGGTTCTCTTCGTCCACGGCCTGACTTCGATAGGGAGCATATCCACCCTGGCAGCCATAAACATACTCAGCAGGATTGCCACCAGGGTTGCAGAATATGACACCATACTCAAGGTGGTCAACAATGACCCCATTGTGCTTACCATCAGTCAGGAGGTGGTAAAGGAATCGTATCTGGAGGCGGGGCGGCCCGATGCCTACAACCAGGATAATGTAGTCATGGTGGCCTCGGAACAGTTTCCTTACGTGGTTGCTGTCAGCGGTATAATGACCAGGGAGAGGACGGCCGCCAACTTCTTCATCGGGTTCTTCTATGCCGAGGCCCTGCTGCTGGCCGAGACCGGCGCCGCCACTGGTGCCATCCAGGTGGCCGCAACAGACTCATATACCCAGCTGCCGTTTTTTATAACCACCTGCGACTACACCCTGATGGGCGAGGAACTCTACGCTGCAAGCGCATACCTTGCAAGGGAGCCCATGCTACTGGGGAGTCTGCGCGCCCAAGATATAGGTAAGGCAATTATCATAGTAGCATTATTCTTCGGCACCGTACTGTCGAGCTTTGGGATAAATTTTGTCACACATCTCTTCGTGGGTTTTTGATTCACTGTAGATACATAGTAGGGGCACGTTGTCCGCCTAAGGCGGATGCCCCTACCGCCATTTGTCGAACACAACACCTTTTGTGGAGGGAGATAAACCTTGCCCTTCCTGAGAAGAACTGTACCGCTGGCCATATGCTTTGTGATGGGCATTATGACGGCCTTTCAGTACTTTGTGCCTCACCAGCTCTCCCGCGATTTTCTTGAACTGATGACGCGGTGGGACAAGATAATTGCGGGCTTTGCCGTATTTATCGGTGCATACAGCCTTTTTCACCTCCACTACAGCAGAATCAGGTTCAAGGTCGCTGGATGGGGCTACAGCATCTTTGTCTTCATCGGCGCCATCGTAACGTTGGGCTTCGGGCTTTATAACGGCGGCGACGGATTTTGGGTGGATAAGAACGAGGGTACCATGTTCGACTGGATATACATCTACGTCCAGGTCCCTGCCGGTGCCACCATATTCTCCATTCTTGCCTTCTTTATGGCCTCCGCTGCCTACAGGACGTTTAGGGCCAGGACGGTTGAATCCGCCCTGCTGCTGGTAGCGGCGATTATAGTCATGCTGGGCAGAGTGCCTATTGGGGCGCTTATATCTGAACACCTCCCGACGGCCGCAGACTGGATAATGGGCGTGCCCAACCTGGCCGCAAAGAGGGGCATACTGCTTGGGGTAAGCCTGGGTGCAATCGCCACCTCTATAAAGATAATCTTCGGCATCGAAAGGCAGTACCTTGGGGGGGGAGACTGATTGCTGGATAAGCTGGTGAACATAGACAGGCGCATAATATTTGCCCTCGTTGCGGCTGCGGTCGTTATCTCACTGCTGATGAGTTTTAGTCTGCCGGTACCTGCCACACCTCCGGTAATGGGTATCTATGACAAGATTAACGACATGCCGCCCGGCTCACACGTCTTAATAGCCTTTGACTACGACCCGGCAGCCAAGGAAGAGCTACAGCCCATGGCCATAGCCCTATTACACCACTGCTACAGTCGAGACCTCACGGTAATTGGTCTGACGCTGTGGCCCGGCGGTACTGGGTTGGCGGAACAGGCGCTGACGTCTATAGCACGGCAGTACAACAGAAAGTCGGGTGAAGACTTCGTCTTCCTGGGTTACAAGCCCGGAGTTGCCTCGCTGATTATAAACATGGGCGAAAACCTATATACCGCATTTCCTGCGGATTTCTACGGAAACGATACCAAGACCCTTCCGGCCCTCCAGGGCGTGGAGTCGCTGAGGGACCTGGACTACGTCATTGACCTTGCCGCAGGCGCAAGCATTGAGACCTGGATAGCATTCGGGAAAGAGAAGTATAAGTTTGATATGGGTGCGGGCTGCACGGCCGTCATCGGCCCGGACCTATACCCCTTCCTGGACTCTGACCAGATAAACGGATTGATGGCCGGACTCAAGGGCGCCGCCGAGTATGAGGTGCTGGTCAAGTACCCGGCCCAGGCAGTTGAGGGCATGAGGCCGCAGAGCGTTACACATGCCCTTATCGTGGTCTTCGTTATCTTCAGTAATGCCGTGTTTTTCGCAAGCGGTGGATGGCGCACAGTGCGCAGAGGACCGGGGGCGAGGAGATGAACCGAAGCACAGACTTCTGGATACTCGTAGGGACACTAATCGCCTTTACGGTGATAAACACCCTCTTCTTTGCCATAGGCAGTTTCAAGATAAACTGGGACAGCTTCGGTATCGTGATAGCCGTGGGACTGACACTGGCCATGTACAGCTTCCTGTATAAGGACAACCCTGCCTTCAAGATAGCGGAGAATCTATACGTAGGCGTGGCGCTGGGCTACACCGTAATAATAACCTGGTACAATGCCCTGAAGCCCGACATCTACGACCCGCTGTTCGTACCGATATTTACAAAGGCCACCGAACCGGAATACCTTGTAATCGTGCCCATGATTTTAGGCATATTTATGCTGATGAGGATTTCGGCCAGGTTGTCCTGGCTGAGCCGCTGGTCATTTGCGTTCGTTGTGGGACTTGGTTCCGGGCTTACCATCCCAAACTACATACACACGTTCATACTGAAACAGATTGAACCCTCGATGCGGCCCCTCTTTTACGGCGGCGAGTCTATATACGTCAGCGTAAACGGAATATTGGTCCTGGTAGGGGTTGTTACCGTCCTCTTGTACTTCTTCTTTTCCATAGAGCATAAAGGCCCGATAGGGGTCGCCTCTAAGATAGGAATCTACTTCCTCATGGTAAGCTTCGGTGCATCATTCGGCTACACGGTCATGGGCCGTATGAGTCTGTTGATAGGACGCATGATATTCCTCCTCAGGGACTGGCTTGGGGTACTGCACTGACGAGGAGCGGTTGAAATCCCCCTGGGGTGCCGCAGGGCTTAAGCCCTGCGGCACCCGTGATACCGCCAACTAACCTGTAGCTGCTCGATTTACCGATCTCTTGATGCCCCATAAATGGGGCAACTACAGTAAAAATTGTAGTCGCCCGATTCATCGAGCTTAATCGTAGGGTGCATCTCGATGCACCAGCTTGTAGACAACCATACCTCTGTAGGGGCGACCCGCCGGGTCGCCCCTACAAATACGTCATGACATACCATTCCTACCTCAACGAAGTAAAACTTCGTTATCTACCGTTAGCCCACAAATGTTTCTGGTAGACAACGAACTTTATGTTCGTTGTCTCTGATGGGTATTGCAGGGCTTGCCGCCCTGCAATATGGCAGGTCAAGAAGACCTGCCATACCCTCCAACAGATGCAGCGTGCGAGCTTGCTCGCACGCTGGGGTGTAAATCAAACGTTGGAGCAAGCTCCAACGCTACACAAAAGATCCCCCCAAATACCCCGAAAAACACAAACTACGACCTCGCCCTTGTACCACCCCCCGTTTATGATAAAATCACGGGTGTATTTTCGTCAGCATCAACGAATGCAGGTACCACATATAAGACGCACGTTACAAGCCATATCCATTATTACGCAGTGCATAAAATAGGTGACGCCCCCTTTTGCAAAGGGGGGAAGGGGGGATTTAAAATTTTGAAAAACCCCCCTCAATCCCCCTTTTCCAAGGGGGATGTTTCTGCACTATCCGTGCGGACAGACCTGAAGGCCCGCCAGAGGCGGGTCTGCCTCTGGCACGATTTTAAACCTGTCCGTGTGGACAGACCTGAAGGTCTGTCCCTGCGAAAATCAGTCCCTCCCCCTCAAGGGGGAGGGAAGGGTGGGGGTGAACATCACCCTCCCCCTAGCCCCCTCCCCTCAAGGGAGGGGGAAAAGAGGTCGTACCCAAAAAGGGAAAAGAAGACAATTCTCAAGTGAAGGAAATTAAAAAACACCACACGACAGAACCTCTCTTAAGAATCAGAGACCTGAAGACATACTTCTTCGTCCGTCCTGAGATTATAAGGGCGGTGGACGGCATCAGCCTCGACATACATAGTGGCGGCACACTTGCCGTGGTCGGCGAGAGCGGGTGCGGCAAGAGCGCGATGGGCCTCTCCACACTCCGGCTTATCCCAAGACCGCCGGGGTGGATAGTCAGCGGGGCGATTCACTTCAAGGGTGAAAACCTGCTTGCCTTATCGGAAAAGGCGATGCGCCAGATACGGGGCGGCGAAATCTCGATGATATTCCAGGAGCCTATGAGTTCGCTGAACCCCCTCATGACCGTAGGCTCACAGGTAATGGAAACCATCCTCCTGCACACTCCCATGGGCAGGAAGGAGGCCAGGAAGGAGGTCGTCGAGACGTTCGCCAGGGTTGGTCTGCCCGACCCGGTGCAAAAATTCTCCAGCTTCCCCCATGAGCTGTCGGGCGGCATGAGACAGAGGGTGATGATCGCCATGGCGCTCGCATGCAATCCTTCTCTATTAATAGCGGATGAGCCGACTACGGCGCTCGATGTCACCATCAAGGCCCAAATATTAGTGCTCCTCAAGAGGCTGCAGAAAGAGACAGGGATGGCTATTTTGATTGTTACACACGACCTTGGCGTCGTGGCGGAGATAGCCGATTCCGTGGCTGTCATGTACGCTGGAAGGATTCTGGAACATTCAGACGTGCACGGGCTCTTCAGGGAGAAATTACACCCTTACACCCAGGGGCTTTTCAGGTCTCTGCCACAGTTGTCTTCCAGGGGTAAAAAACTTTACAGCATAAAGGGTTACGTACCTGACATGGCTATGCTACCGAGGGGCTGCAAGTTCTGGCCAAGATGCCCCGAGGTCATGGACCGCTGCAGGAAAACGGAGCCCAGATTGAAGGACGTAAACGGTGGACACAAGGTCGCCTGCTGGCTCTATGCGTAGAATAAGAGATAAAACGTCAAGACAAGATACGGCACCGCACGAGACCAAGAATGGCAGCCTGATAACGGTTGAAAACCTTAAAAAATATTTTCCCGTCCACACGGAAAATCCCTTTCGAAGACACATCAGGTACGTGAAGGCCGTTGACGGCGTTACCTTCAACGTGGCCCGGGCAGAGACGCTTGGACTGGTGGGTGAAAGCGGATGCGGAAAGACCACTACCGGCAGGGTCCTGCTCAGACTGGAAGAGCCTACCGGAGGCACTTTTTCGTTTAACGGGGAATCCGTATTCGATCTGAAAAAGGAGGAGATGCGCAGACTCAGGCGCAGGATGCAGATAATCTTCCAGGACCCGTTCAGTTCACTCAACCCCAGACAGACGGTAGGCAGCATAATCAGTGAGGCCATGAGGATACATCACGTCGGCAGCCGCGGTGAGCGGAGGGAGACGACCGCGTGGATTCTCGGCAGGGTCGGACTTCTCCCCACGGACGTCAACCGCTATCCGTACGAGTTCAGCGGCGGGGGCAGGCAGAGGATTGCCATCGCCCGTGCCATAATCCTCAAACCCGATTTCATTGTGTGCGACGAGCCCGTGTCCGCCCTCGACGTCTCCATTCAGGCGCAGATAATAAACCTGCTGGAAGAATTGCAGGAAGAGTTCCACCTCTCGTATCTATTCATTGCGCATGACCTCCATGTAGTGAGGCACATTAGTGATGCGGTGGCAGTAATGTATCTGGGCAAGATAATGGAGAGGGCCGGTACGGATGGTCTCTTCGGGGGACCGCTGCATCCATACACCAGGGCCCTTCTTGCCGCAGTCCCCAAGGTCAAACCCGGCAGCAAGAAGAGGGTGGTCCTCGGCGGTGACATACCGTCGCCGCTCAACCCGCCTGAGGGATGCCCGTTCCACACAAGATGCACTGAAATGATTCCTGACTGCAAGATGACGGTGCCCGAGCTTAGAGAGGTCTCGGAGGGCCATTGGGTTAGCTGTATCAGGGTATAAGGGCCTAGGCAAGCGTGCCAGACTCGAAGGCCCGCCAGAGGCGGGTCTGTCGCGCCGAAGGCACCGCAAAAATGGCAGGTCTCCGCTGTAAGCGGATCTGTTCCTGAGCAAGAACCGTAAACATTTTGTTTAAAGAGGTGACCCAGGGTCTTGGCGCTGGGTATAAATGACATATCTTTTCCTTACACAATCCCAGCCTTGCAGCATCTAAAAGTTTTGGCTTGATTTCCCACACCAGCGGGTTATACTTCCAGTGGTGAAGGCTTATTGCCTATGTCCCTGTGGCTTTAATATTTAAAGCTCACAGAGGTATTGTACAAAATAAGACCGATGAGTCACCTACCCGATGGCAGGCTACCGGATGCCCTTTTGAATACTCCAGGGTTATAAAAAGCCTCACCGTTACGCTAGGATAACCGGAGGTAACTATGAGGCTTGTAATAATCCTTTTGAATTTATTATCCCTATTCCTCCCGTTTACAGGTATCTGCCATGCGAGGCTTGAAGAGGCACCCTGGCCAATGTTTCAGCACGACATACACCACACAGGCAATGTCCTACATCCCGGACTGCTAAGCGGTGTATCAAACACACCGACAGAAGAGACTACGGATATAATCTATCTTGGCTCATTGGACGGCTATCTTTATGCCGTTGACTCTAATGGCAACTTGATATGGCGTCTTAAGGTAGGCGGCGAGATAGAGCACAGTCCTGCCCTGGGGATGGATGGGACTGTATATGTGCCTGCTAGCGACCATAAGCTCTACGCCGTTAGTCCGGATGGCAAGTTGAAATGGGCTTTTGATATTGGAAAACCCATAAACAACTCCCCGGCCGTGGGCAGGAACGGAGACATATACGTTGGCGGCAGCAGCATCCTGTTTGCGCTCGATCCCGGCGGTAATCTTAAATGGACGTTTCGTACGGGGGACAACCTCTACTCCTCTCCGATTATTGGCAGAGACGGGACCATCTATATCGGCTCTGATGATTACAAGCTTTATGCCATACACCCTGAGGGTATACTGTTGTGGCATTTTGCCACGACCGACTGGATACGTTCATCCGCTGTCATAGGGGCAGATGACACTATTTATATTGGTTCTTGTGACGGTAACCTTTATTCTGTAGACCGTGAAGGCAGACTGGAATGGAAGTTCAACACCGAGTGGCAGATAAGTTCTACCCCTGCCATAGGTGAGGACGGCACCCTTCATGTGGCTTCATTAGACGGGCACCTTTATGCAATAAGCAATAAGGGCCGCCTAAAATGGAAATTCAATACAGACAATTTGATAGAGTCTTCCCCCGTAATATCCACGAACGGAACAATTATAGTGGGTTCGAACGACAATGCACTCCATGCCTTAAACCCCAACGGGACACTAAGATGGGCATTCAAAACGGCAGGTGCGGTACACTCATCTCCTGCTATAGGTGAAGATGGCACCATATATGTGGGCTCTGCAGACAACAATCTCTATGCCATTACTCCTGACGGCAAGCAGAAGTGGGCACTGACGACAGGCAGTTGGGTCGTTGGCTCACCATCCCTCGTATGCCCCCCTTGTCTTATTGCGCAGACCCGACAAGACAAAAATATAACGCTGAAGATATATAAAATCCACGTCGAGTATGACCTGTACGAAGGTGACAGTCTGCTGCTTTCTGACATAAAAGAGATAGACCCCAAACAACTTGCAAAGAATTTTAAGGAATCTGTAATACGAAGGATGGAATTATTACTGCAAGACATGGTGGTGAGCCAGGGTATGACAGGTGCAGAGCTAACGCTGCCCACACTCGAAATACTTCAGGATAAAATTGTAAAAGGTGTCAGGGAAATGGATGAGACTGTTGCTGCCGAGGTAAAGGACGCAGAAAAGAAGGTCAACGAGGATAGTCCTAAATAACGGACCTCTCTCCGGCATATGTCCCTTTTAAAACTGTGCAGACCCTGATAAGACCACTTTTGCACAGCCTTCCTGCGTCTTACCCCTGTTACGATAATTGTACTTAATATTGATGGTGGAGTTCAAATCAAGTTTTCCCTCCCCATCGAGGGGGGAGGGCAGGGTGGGGGTGATTATTTGCTTCGCTCAGGAGACACAAGGTGTTAAAGCGACATTTATAGAGGTCTTGATATAGGTAAAAACCAAACAGAAGAGGGGCTTGAGAATGGGTTATTTCAAAAAGTTATTATTAGCCGTGGTCTTTATCGTTTCGGCTGGATGTGCTCAGTCAATGCCGGACACGGAAGAGGGTGCGTTCTTTGGGGCATCCATTGAGAAAAACAAGAAAACACTGCTGGATACCAAACAATGCATCCAGTGCGGTCTGCAAGGCGTAGACCTTACCGGCGCCAATCTGAGGCAGGCCGTACTACTGGGCAGCAACCTGGCCAATGCCAATTTGAGCGGTACGGACCTTATCGGTGCCAACCTGCGCGGCGCTAATCTGAGCGGTACAGACCTGACCAATGCCGTCCTGAGGTATGCCGACCTCTTTGGTGCAGACATGAGTGGTGCAATACTTAACGGCACCATGGTTCAGGACGCAAACTTTCGGGGAGTGCGAGGTCTTACGCCGGAACAAAAGGAATATCTCAAAAAAAACGGTGCCAGCGTACACTAGTCAAATTGATTTACCCGTGACGACAGCAGACTATAATGGAATTACTTCCGGTGGCATGTCCTCCCTGCCTCCAAAGGATGAGAAATGAGCAAGACGAAGCAAAACTGCCTTTTGCCGGCCTTTTGTACTATCCTCTTCTATATCCTCTGCAGCGGTATAGTATCTGTTATCTTCCTTCATTCGGTTGGGCAGGGTGGAGAGGGGGGTGATGCTTCGAGTTATCTTGCCAAAGGCAATGCCTATTTAGACCATGGCAAGCTTGACCTTGCAATAAGCGAATTCCAAAAGGCCGTACAGTTGAAGCCGGACGATGCCAAGGCACATCTTGGCATGGGCAGGGCTTATTTAAGAAAAAATCAGTATGACCTGGCTATAGAGCAGTTCAAGGAGGCCCTGAGGCTCAAGCCCGATTTTGCAGAGGCTTACGGCAACCTAGGTAATGCATACTATTGCACAGGGCAATACGCCGAGGCAATAAACCAGTACAAAAAGACCATAGAACTAAAACCCGACTACGCAAAGGCATATCTTGACCTTGGTACGGCATACGGCCAGAAAGGCCAATATGACCAGGCGATCGAGCAGATCAAACGGGCTGTGGAGCTTAAACCTGACTATGCAAAGGCACACCTTACCCTCGGCTGGGTGTACGGGAGTGATGGTCAGTACGACCTGGCTATAGAACAGTTTGAGAAGGCCCTGAGACTGGAGCCTGGCAATGCGATGGCGTACTATAACCTTGCCTGCGCCTACTCCCAAAAAGGCCGGTATGACGAGGCAATAAAGAACGTAAAACGCTCCCTGGAGCTTGACCCTGAAGATAAAGAGGCCCGTGACTTATTAACCAGGCTTGAGAAGAGAAAGAAGTTGTGGTGAGACCCCTCCGCTACAGCTTTTAGGGAATTACACGGTAGAACCTACCCGTACCTGTTAGGGTACGTTGAGAGCACCCTTGTAATAGAATTCCACCGTCTGCCACGTGGTAAGACCTTTTGCATTGGCAAAGTTTGCATCTAAGAGGTTCTGGGCCTCCTGGACGTTGGTGTTCGCCAGGTTGGCGTTGCTCAGGTCGGCGCTCCCAAGGTTGACACCGCTCAGGTTGGCGTTGTTTAGGTTGGCGAGCACCAGTGTGGTACCAAACAAGTTGGCGCCGTTCAGATTGGCACGGCTCAGATTGGCACCTTTTAGATTGGCAAACTGCAGGTTGACATTCTCCAGATTGGCATTCTGCAAGTTGGCATTTTCCAGGTTGGCATTCTGTAGGTTGGAACCTCCAAACGGGGGACCACCCAGTTTTGCACCGCTCAAGTCAGCGCCCTTCAGGTTGGCCCCTTTCAGGTTGATACCCTGCAGGTTGGCGTTCTTCAGGTTGGCGCCACTCAAATTACATTGTGGACAATCCCTCTCACTTAGTAGTCTTTCTACGTCGGCCCGTTTGTACCCGTAGGCCGGATGAGGCTGTATACACAAGAGCAGCGGGACAAATCCTATCGAGATGACAAAGGCCGTGTTCAGTAACGTCTTTTTCATATAGTCCATTTGCACTGCTGTCCTTCTTCCCTATACATCATTTCTCAGATTGAAAAGGGATTGTATTTATTGCATCCATTTTTAAAATCTTTTGTGGGGATCCGATTCTTCGCTCCGCTCAGAATGATACAATGGTGATGAGGCACTTTTGCAAAGTGTCAACCTATCAAATGGATTGGTAGCGGCGACTGGACTCGAACCAGTGACCAGCGGCTTATGAGTCCGCTGCTCTACCACTGAGCTACGCCGCCACCTGGATAAACGTCGCGGCCCTGAAAATTCTATGCAACTGCCATTCTGAGGGCTTACCCAAGAATGATGCTAGGCATGACGCTGTTCCTTGGGTGCCTCAGACGGAAAGAATCTCAATAATGTAGCGTGCGAGTTTATCTCGCATGTTTAACGTGCCAGACAAGCTGGCACGCTACACTCTTCACTCAGGATGACAAATGTTATCGAACAGCTAACCGGGTATCCTAATGTTAACTAAAGCCCCTGTATTTTTCAAGGGATTCTTGCATAACCAACGGCCTTTGAACCTATGTCTTTTCGATAGTACGCCCCCTTAAAGCTTATCTTCCCTATTGCATCGTAGGCCCTTTTCTGTGCCTCCTGGATATCGTCGCCAAGGGCGGTTACTCCCAGCACCCTCCCACCGTTAGTTACAATCCTGCCCTGTCTACTTGCAGTCCCCGCGTGAAAAACCACCACGTCGTCAGATTCCGCCAGAGAATCTAATCCATCTATGACCTCACCCTTCTCATATTTACCGGGGTAGCCCCTTGAGGCAATTACCACACAGACTGCTGACCGCGGGTCCCACTCAAAATCAACTGTCTCCAGTCTTCCCTTTGCTACGTTAAGGAGTATCGGCAATATATCGCCTTTGAAGCGCATCAACAGGGGTTGCGTCTCAGGGTCGCCGAACCTTACATTATATTCCAACACCTTGGGGCCTGCAGAAGTCAGCATAAGTCCTACATAGAGTATACCTTTATAAGGTCTGCCCTCTTTATTCATGGCATGGACGGTGGGTACAAGTATGTCCCTCTCTATCGTGTTGTAAAGCTCATCCGTGACAATTGGCACAGGTGTGTAAGCGCCCATCCCTCCGGTGTTTGGGCCCTTGTCCCCGTCGTATACGGCCTTATGGTCCTGGGCAGCCTCCAGGGGTACTATTGTGCTGCCGTCGGTGAAGGCCAGGATTGAGACCTCCTCCCCCTCCAAGAGCTCCTCGACCACTATCTTTGCGCCAGCCTCGCCAAAGATTTTTTTCCCAAGTATGTTTTCCGCTGCATCTAGGGCCTCTTCCTGGGTCTTGCAGACTATGACGCCTTTGCCGCCGGCAAGGCCATCGGCCTTAATTACAGGCAGGCGACTGAGGGAACTGATGTATCTCTTGGCATGGTCGAGTTCGTTAAAGCTCCTGAACTCGGCCGTGGGGATGCCGTATTTTCTCATCAGGGTCTTTGAGAAGACCTTGCTCCCCTCCAAGGTAGCCGCCTTCCTTGTGGGTCCAAAGATTTTGAAATTGTTGGACTGGAATCTATTCACAATTCCCATTACCAGGGGTTTTTCCGGTCCAACTACGGTAAGGTCAACCCTCTCTTTGCGTGCGAAGTTGCACAGTGTTCCTATGTCGTCGGGCTCTATGTCTACGCAGTCGGCATGCCGGGCCATGCCCGCATTACCGGGTGCACAGTAGAGTTTGTCCAGCTTGGAGGACTGAGTAATCTTCCAGGCTAGTGCATGCTCTCTACCCCCGCTCCCTATAATCAGTACCTTCATACTATAGCCAAGTTCCTTGCAGTGTTGCGTTTCCAGTCGGCATTGGAGATAACCAGGTTATTCTATCCATTCGGACTTTCACGGTAAAGTTTATTTACGTTAAGTTAAATCCTATACCCACTTTAATGTGGGGGTATGCTGCAACATGCCCCGGCTCTCACGAGTCTTTTCCTTTGACAAAGGTCTTTTGTAGCGCATATAATGCCAGTGAACATTTGCTTTCAAGGGGTGGTTGGCAATGAGGGCGGACGGCAGTAAAATTGCGCAGGTCTCTTTACATACGTCGCTTTCGGCTTAT
>Ga0156219_1005_pt1 | contig 13543 bp, 16 predicted proteins | sample RifCSPlowO2_12_FD_107867 | JGI IMG/M metagenome (GOLD analysis project Ga0156219, IMG submission 107867) | Planctomycetes bacterium RIFCSPLOWO2_12_FULL_50_35 | reverse complement strand
GGTGCGTATCGTTCGGCGCCTCTTCATAGAATAGGACGGCCATAATCATGGTACGCAATGTTGTTTTAGCGTACTGATTGATGGTGCAATATCTCTCCCACGTCTCTTTATCTATCCTACCTTTTGAAAAGTAGCCCTCCGCCTCTGCCTGTACCTTTTCGACATAATCTTCCACCATGAGGGCTGTCTCTTTGGCGTCTTCCAGTTCGCTTATCGCCACTACCGTGGTAAGAGGGAAAAGGGACATCAGCGTTACCATTATCGCCACAAACATCCTGGATGTTCCGAACATGTTACACCTTACGGCTGATGTGCGCTTGCCAGCAGGCCTTCCGCCGGCCTCGGTACTTCAATCCCCTCCCTGAACAACAGCCTTTGCAGCTCCAAAAGTTTCGTTACCATTTCATAAGAAGATTGTGTTACGAATTGGCCATAGGGATTCTCTATCGGCGTCTCGTCGTAGAATAATACAGACATCACGAACAGGTGCTGGGAGTGTACGGTGCATTCATCCAGAGACTTGTACTCATCCCATACCTCAGCAGAGATTTTGCCCCATATATGGACATCTTCCACGGCCTCTCTTGCCCTATCGAGATACATCTCCACGTCGTAAGCAGCCTGCTTTGCACCTGCCACACCGCTTGTATACTCGACGCGCGGAAGCTCGTAGAGTCCCAGACTCAATGCTATTAATGTGGCTAACATTAACTTCATGGTGCGTCTCCTAAAATTTCGAAAGAGGGCAAGGCCCTCTTTCTATTAATATTATAGCCCGTGCAGTGGTCCTTCACAAGAAAGAACAGCTATGCCTTGTATGTGATTACTAAATACATGCTACGTATAGTATAAGTAGGAAGAAATTCATTCTTTCTGGGGAGTACATCAAAAAGGATAGTATGAGACCTCTGAAAAAGTCAATTTGCTTGGCGCTGTCATTCCGGGCGAGGCGAAGAATCTGGTTTATGCAGCGTGGCAGCCCTCGGCCTAAGCGGTTCGGAGTAGGGGCACGTTGCAACGTGCCCCTACAATAGCCCCTGAGTCTATCGAAGGGCTCGGGCAGAAGGCTTGCTGCCACGCTGGACGTTGGAGCAAGCTCCAACGCTACACTTCGGTCGCTAAGTTCCCTCAGAATTACAGATGGATGGAGTTTTTTAGAGGTCTCTTTATCCTGAGGGAACAGGGCGGCTAAATTGCAGGGGCATATTGTCCGCCTGAGAGCGGATGCCCCTGCCGGATTTTCACTTCGTGAAGGATGACATCATGTCACTGCAAGACTTTTGCAGAGGTGTCAGTATTAGCAGATGAATCTAGACAAGGTAATAATGCACCACCACGCTAAGCCCCTCTGCCTGCTGCTGGGGGTCGGAGGTCAGAATCTTCAGGCCAAACTTATCGTCCGGGCTGTAGCTTATGGGCTGAATGTCGGTTGTGCCCGACAGGTTATCCTGGCCCAGCATGGCGGTGCGGCCCTGGGCGGAGCCGTTCTTCATCAGGTCTAGCTGTAAACTGCCGCCTCTGGGTGCGCTCCTGGCGTGGATGGTAATCTTGTCTATTGTAATGTCCTCACTGAAGGAGAAACCGTCGAAGAATATCTCTCCCTGGGCAGGCGCCCCTTCGTGGTATACGGTCAGGTACCTGTGCTCTATCTTCGGCACCTGGAGAAATATTCTTGTGTCCTTCACGTCAGAGGCGGTGATGTTGTTTATCGTACCTGCGGCGGCAGTGCCGTTATCCTGCACGGTGACGATGCAGACGGGCATCTCACCACCGGGGAAGGCGGGTGGCTGGACAGTACCGGCAGTGGTAGCGGGGATGCCCTCGTATTTTTTCAGTCTGACCGAGGCGCCAACCGTAAACAAGACCTTGTTGTAGTGCCCTGCCGGCATTGCGGACACCTCGAACTCTCCCGCCGGGCCGAGCCTGACGTTATTATTGCCCAGGAAGGTTACCTCGGTGTTTCCTATCAGGAACGAGCCCCTGTCTATCTTGATGGACCGGTTCGGCGCGTCCTGTGCCGCAGGTCTGATGCGCTGCGTAATCTGTCTGGCAAAGATGAGCTCCCGTGCGATATTATTTATGTCCGTGGCGTCAATAAGAGAGCCGCGCCCAAAATACTGTGGGTTCACCACCTTTCCGACGTCCGAGCTGTGAAAGTAGACGTATCCCATCACCCAGTCCACGTAGAACTCACCCGATTGAGTGGGAAGTGATGGCGTCTCGGCAAAGTTTGTGATGTTAACGCCCGATTCCTTGTCCGGCACCTCGTCCAGCCTCACCCTGTACGGAGAGTCGGAGGGTATGATGTGAAACTCCGCAGTGATGTACTGGAGACTGTCCCTGCGGTTTACCTCGGTGGTGAACGCCGCAGTTTCCACGGCGACCCTTACGTCCATTTTAATGTCTTCTATTGCGTCAGGCATTCTATCACCTCTATTTTCAACTCATAATGTGCAGTTTAACCAATACCGTTTCGGGCTTTCTGCGCCGGAACTCTCCATAGGCGGCCCGTCCGAACGGGGCCGAGCCGTAGACCACGCTGCGAAGAAATTCCAGCCTCAGCCCAACGAAGACCAGACCGATGGAAGCGGCGGAACCGGGCATGGAGAGCCTAAAATCCAGCGTCCTTTTGCTGTTGGCCCACATCGGGCCGACACTAAACTCCGTCCCTGCGGCAAGGGGCGTATAAACGGACTGGTCCGAGGTTTTTACTTCAATGTGTCCGTTGTCAACAACCTCCTGTCCAAGGCGATTGTCTCCGCCCAGTGCGAAGGCCGAGAGTCTTACATCGTCCGCAGGCTCGGCTATTTGCAGTCTTGAGAACCACAGGTCGAGACCGAAAGCCCTCACGGTGCCCTTCTGGTACCAGTTCACGGGGATTATCAGCGACTCGTGGTCTGTCTTGCCGGCGCGATACAGCTCCAGTCTTTCCTCGCCAAGCCGTCTCTTTGACTGGTCGAATACGGTGGTGAAGCTCAGGCGCAGGGGGCTGTGGGTCTTTACGTCCGTCCTCAGGAACCATTCCTGAGGGAACTCCGTCTCGAAGCCGAAATTAAACGTGGCGGCGGCAGCGGCGTTACACCTGAGCATCCAGTCCCCGGCCACACCCGTATGGAAGGCGAACTCATAGGTGCGTCCAGCCTGTATGCCGGAGCAAAGTCCTTCCAGAGAGATCTCCGGCAGTCTGGCGCCTATCTCGGCGTCAAGCGACCACTCCGGGGCCAGCCCCGTTGAGAATGAAAATTCCCAGGCGCTGCCCGCCCTTGTCTCTGTCCTTAATCTTTCTTCTGCGATGAACATCTGATAATAGACTCCACTATCAGTGGATGGGGTTTCGTTATGGAACGCTTCGATTTCACAAGCCTCAAGGCCCCGTCAACGTCCATGCCCTGAGAGACCAGGTAGGCGGTAACCGCCCCAGCGCTCCTGGAAATTCCTGCGTCGCATGCAACACAGACGCGCTCTCCATCGGCCAACCATTCCGAGATCGTGTCTACGATGAACTGCAGCATTTCACATGACCACGGGACGGCGTCATCAACGGCCACATGGACGTGCTCTCTCTTGAGTGGAGTAAGGCTCAGGAGGAGCACCTGGTACGCATCTTCAGGAAGGTTATTAGCCACCAGGCGTTCAGTAATAAATAGATTAGGGATTATCTCATCCATGGTAATCTACGTTATATGTTGTGACATTACGCCACGATGTACCTGTGATTATCCTTGACTTGTTGCCGCTAAACGGCTAAATTTTGCCTGGAGGCATGTTACGCCGCAATTGGAGGAAAGACAGGCCCGAATAGAGGGTATCCTGGAACAGATGGATAAGCGGCTTTCCGCCGTTGAGTCAGCGGTGAGAATATTGGATTCAGAAATAAAGGCCCTACGCACCGAGCTGAGCAATGAGATAAGCCGTGTCCGCACCGAGCTTACCTCCAAGATAGATTCCAGTTTCAAATGGCTTGTTGGTATCATCCTCACCATGTGGGTAACCATCATCCTCACCATATTGGTTAAGACCTAACTTTTCTTAATTTATTATAATTCTCATTAAAACTAAGTTATTGACATAGGGGCATCCTTCAGGTCTGTCCAATACGGACAGGTCTAAAGACCTGTCCCCACGTTGCCTTACTTATCCATACACTATCTCAGTATCCTTTCGTAGACAAGTCCCGGTCTTCCTGCCAGGTCCCAGACCTCTATCTCAACGTCTACGGTCTCTTCATAGTTCCATCCGCTTGAGACCGGTCTTACCTCTATGTCGTAGCTGCGTCGGTTCCCCGTAAATGAGAACCCAGGGGCGCCGCACTTGTACACCTCTCCTTTTATCTTAACCCTAACCGTACTTATATCAATACCCACGGTGTCGCTCTTTACCGTAAACCTTACGGGGTTGTCAACGGGGACGTTGGTCTCTCCGTTTCTGGGGGAGGGGTATCTGGATAGATATGGGATTGGATCGGCCGGTACGGTAACCCTGGGAGGTATGTTTGCAAGGGTGGTTACCATCGCTTTGTTGCCCCGACCGTCCGTACCTATTCCAAGTTCCCTCCGCTGCCTCTCAATGTTGTCAGAGGTTATGGATGCGGGCGGCGCTGCCAGAAGCGCATTAATAAGCCCGCGTCCGTATATCTTTCGGTTTGTCTCGTCACTGAATCCCTTGCTTGCCAATATGGTGGCAGTATTGACGAGTCTTTGTCTTACCCCTTCGGTATCGGAAGTTGTCCCGCCTGTTATAATAAGGGCCGCCACTCCCGCCGCGTACGCCGCACTGATTGATGTGCCAAGTCCGAGGCCCATACTGTTTGTGCCGACGGTAGAACCGACACCCACATCAAGCTCCGAGTTGTACGTAATCATGCCGCCGCCGGGTGCGACCAGTTCCGTGCTGCCGTCCCTTGCATGGTAGAATCGCACCAGTGCCGGCCCTTGCCATGGAAACCTGTCTGGAATCCAGATATATTCCCAATGATCGGGCCTGTCTCTCAGGTCCACCTCTCCCACCCCTATCACCTTCGGATGCCTCGCAGGGAAGAGGGCCGACGGGATAATGCTCGGCCAATCACTGCCGGTGTTGGTGTGGCTGGCATACGTACTTCCCACCGGCGCTACCACGATTATGCCAGCCCGGTATGCCCTGTCCAGGGCTTCGCTGAGCGCCTGATTATAATTAGTGGAGCCGAATCCAAGGTAAAGTATCTCTATTCGGTTTCCTATCGCCCAAGCTACGGCAGCGGCCGCGCGGTCCCAGGTCACAAGCCCATCGTCGTCCGATACCCGCAGGTCGTACAGGTGCGCCTCGGGCGCTACACCCTTTATACCCAAATCGAGCGGCCCGCCGGGCCTTGAGGCAATGAACGGTCTGCCGCCGGCGGCAATGATACCGGCCTGAAACGTACCGTGGCCAAATCCGTCGGTGCCGTCGGGTGCCTGATTTCTTACAAAATCCCATCCGCCTTTTATGCGGTCCCTGAAGGCCACGTGGTTGGAGATGCCTGAGTCAACCAACCCTACCCTTACGCCAGTACCCTTATTGTACAGGTGGACCATATCCGCCCCTATCCTCTCAAGGGCCTCTTGGTTCGCCTGTGAAGTCTTTACGTTTTCATATTGTGAATAAAAACCTTGAAGTCTTAACATGATTTCTTGTCCATGAGACATTTGAAAAGGTCTGCAAAATCGTTGTTCTTAGGGAGTGGAATGACCTAAGGGGTAGGGGCAATTCATGAATTGCCCCTACTGCTGGATTCTTCGCTTCGCCCCGTACCATTTCGGTACGGGGTTCGCTCAGAATGACAACATCCAACAAATTGACTTTTGCAGAGGTCTCATTTTGAGACCTCTGCAAAAATAGCAAAATTGAAGGTGTAAATGTAGCCGCACCCTTTATGGGTGCGCATAACGCAGGCTAAAGCCTGCGGCTACCCATGGAATTGATGATTAAACTACTTTTTCAGAGCTCTCTTAATGCAAAAAATACCAATGTGGCGTCCGATTTCCGCATCGGACGCCGCTCGCAGCGGTCGCACCGCCGTCTGGTACGGAGACCAGACGCTACAGGGGTTTTTATTCACAGAGGTGCAGGGTCTGACCTCAACACGCCTTGTTTGCTACTGCATTACAAGATTCAGTCCGGGATTTCCGGCCAGGTCGGCTGCGAACGCCCTGACGCTGACGCTGCGGTTGTACTCAAAGTCCGCGGCAGGGTCTATGGTGACGACGTATTCCCTGGGTGTGCCGGAGTAGCTGAAGCCGGGGTTTCCCTTCTTATACCGGATGCCGTCCACCTCCACCCACACGCTGTCTATGTCCACACCCCAGCCGTCATCCCTGATTGTGAGTGCGATATCGGCGTTTACCGGCACGCCGGTTTGTCCGGGTGGGGGGCTTGGGTAATTAAAGACGTAGGGCCCCTGGGTGTCTCTGGTCTTGAGTTCGCAGCGCAGGTCACCGAAAACCAGGTCTGAAGTGGTGATGTCGGCCCTGAAATCCTCCAGTGACTGGGCATGACCGTCGAGAAACGACCTTAAGTCCTCAAAGCCCCAGACATTTCCGCCGAGTTCGACCTTCAGGTCCTCCAGGACGGTATATGCCCGCGTCTGTATCTCGGACCGCAGGTCTTCCAGAGACCAGCCGAGTGCCTCGAGTACCAGCTTAAGGTCGTCCATCGCAAAGGGCCACCGGGCGTCGAGGAACGACCTTAAATCCTCCAGCGCATCGTACGTTGGCGGATCGGCGGCGGTGTACTGGTAGTTGGTGTTTACGTGGTTAGCCGCACTGTCATAACCGCCGAAGGCGTAGGTGTAATATGTTCCAAGCGAGGCGCTGCCCACAAGTCCCCTGTTACCTGGCATATCAGCCTTTGTGACCCAACTGTTGCCGCTTGGGTCGTATTCCGCCGTATAATTACGAACATCACTAGCTAGCGTTCCGCCCGTGCCATGACATCCACCATAGACATAACCCTTATTTGATGATTGTCCGTTACCACAACCTCTACGGGAGTAGGGTGCATTTGTCTTGTTGGTCCAGGAATTCCCGGATTGGCTATACTCTCTGGTCTCGTTAGTGCCGCCAGCAGAACCGTATTTTTTCCCGTGACAAAAAACCAGTGTGTCAGAAGATGACTCGAATACAGATTGATAGGTTGGCCAGCCTGTAAAAGAGGTAGAAGTCTTTGTTGCCCAAGAATCACCTGACTGACTGTATTCCCGATGTACCCCATCCGCACCGTTATAATGATAGGCTTTATCCGCCCCTATGGCTCCGGCACAAGTCCGGTCTGTGGCGGCAGGCAATACAGTCTTATTACTCCAACTATTACCAGTTTTTGAATACTCAGCGTTATTGACTGTCGGATTAGTAGGATACTGACCCCCGAAATAGTACAATTTATCTGTTCCTATTGACGTGACTGCGCCGAATTTCTTCGGTCCGGCCAGAACAGCCTTACCAGCCCAACTATCTCCAGACTGGGAGTATTCCTCATTGGTATCAACCGCACTACCGCCCTCAACACCTCCGCTTGCGATACCACCAACAAGATAGGCTGTGTTAGTTCCAATTCCACACTGCCCGCCGCCATGGGTACTTCTGGTACCCAACAAGGCTGTCTTTGTTGTCCATGTATTAGCCATCACTATCTCCTGTTATTCAGGGGTCAGGGGTTAGGGGTTAGCAATCCCTAGCCTCTGGTCCCTGGACCCTAGCCCCTGACAACCGTTTTACCTTTTCTTGTAGAGACTCAATAAGCCTTTCCTTTTCGGCCTCCGGTATCTGCGGGAGGTTCTCGCCCCTATTCCCCTGCATAAATCTGCGGAGGTATTCGCCCTGCCAGTATTCCGGCTCGGCCTGCTCATAGCCGCCGGGGAATTTCCTCAACGGGGCGAGCCGGTCCATCTCGTCTTTGAAATGCCTTATCTCCCGCAGGGTCTCACCGATGGCCTTCTTTATGTTTAAGAGACTCCACTCCTTCATGCCGACCTCAAGTTGGGCCTTCTTTATGGAAATCTCAAGGCGCTCACGCTCAAACTGGTCACTCGCCACGTTATCCAGCTTGTAGCCGTACTCCCGCACGTTCACCGCCTCGGTCTCTATCTCAAGCTCGGTTTTGCGGTACTGGTAGTGCATGTCAAGCAGGCTGTGGTATCTGGTGTGGATTTCGGTCAGGCACTGCCTGTGCGCCCTGTCGGCAGAGCACTTTTCGAACTGCCCGATAATGAAATTCTTTATCTGATAACTGGAGTGGCCGAGCGGGAGGTTTTTGAAGAATTTCTCCACCTCGTCCAAGAGCTGCCTGTTTCTGCCTTTGATCAGGAACAACGGGTCGGATTTTTTAGTTAGTGTATCCTTCATCGCCTTCATCCCATTTCTTTATGTAGTGGCGGGGCTTGCCCTGCCCCTACGGCCCCAGCCGGATAGGTCATGGTTACACCATGACCTCACAATAATATATTTCCCTCCGTGTTTTCGTTTCCGTTAATTTACGGTCAAGGCGTGGCCTTGACCTACCCCCAATTCTTTCTTATGTAGCGTGGCAGCTTGCTGCCACGTTTAATCTGTAGGGGCGACCCGCCAGGTTGCCCCTATATTAATCTGGATGTATTCCCCTCCTCCAGCCCCAGGTCTCTGAGCCGAGATACTCCTGTCCGCGGGGGCAGACCCGTACGCTGACGTCCCCTGCCTGAAATGGGTCTTCAGCGGACTTCTGAAAGGCCGTAAGCTTATATACCACCACCGTATCGCCCCCACCGCTGCGGCCGGCGCCCATCAGGTAGACGTCCGTGACGTGCGGCCTGCCGCCTATGTGCTGAACACACTCCACCATGTGGTTATACTCCCGATAGCCTTGGAGCACTATCTGGTCGCCGTAGGGGTTGGTGTACGCCAGTTTCTCTATGGGCTTATCCGGGAGATTGTTCCATCCCGTGTCCAACGAGCCCAGCGGCGAACCCTCCGCCACCCCTCCGTCTTGAAAGGTTACAACAAACCGCATCAGTTCCGCCTCTGGTTTCATGCCGTTCGCGCCTCCTTTATTCCGCGGTAGGGGCAATTCATGAATTGCCCCTACCGTATTTGTTAAGAATAAGAGAATCTCAGTGTGCATACCGGGTTTTCTGAAAACGGGCTTGCCGTGGCTGGCACCCTTACCGCAAGGTTAAAGTACAGGTCTGCACCGCCGGACGGGACGTTGGCTGAAGACAACTCCAGACGATTGCCGGAACCGGAACCAGCCAGCCTGACAGCCCCTCCAGCCCAGTCGCTTGAACCCGGACTCGAGTAGGTGGTGGCGGAACCATGTATATAAGAGCTGCCTGCCGCACCGGAGCCCAACACCCGTGAGTTGAAGCTGTTGTGGCTGTCGTTGTCCCAGAACTCCAGAAACGCCTTAGACTGTGTCTGGCCTGCTATATGGATGCAGAAGACGTACCTGCTGTCGCCGCCCTGCTGCTTGCCCTGGTTTGTGCCTGCAAGAGGTGTCTGGTCTATGATGGAGCCGTTGTCTATAAAGGTCTTGTCTATCTCCACCGAGCCGGAGGTAGGGATTATAATCGTGTCGCGCGTACCGCTGGGGTCGCCGTCGTTGGCGCCGGAACCTGTCCACAGCAGTGTAAACGCCGATGCGCCCGTGCCCGTGGTGACGGGCTTGAAGTTGCCGTCCGAGCCGGAGCCGGCGGTTTTTGCCACGTTGTTTGTGGTGTGGTTATAGAACCAATAAACGTTAGGTTTGACCATCTTGAAATTCCTCCAAATTTATTTGAAAAGCCATTAGCAAAATCCATATAATCCTGATAAATGGTTACTGAAAGGGAGCGGAAAGGTAAGTTCATCGAGTTCTTCACCAAGACCCCTTCCGGCATATGCTGCCCGCACTTTTGGTATCTTAAGTGGGCCAATGGTTGCCCTTACAAATGTGAGTATTGCTACCTTCAGTACACCTTTCGCTACCTGCCTGAGCCCGTCATCTTCACCAACCTAGATACTGATATGGTGAGGGAACTCAAGGACTGGCTTAAGCGATACACCCGGCCGCAGATTTTGGTAACTGGTGAGCTGGCAGACTCCCTTGTCTACGACAAAAAGGTGGGGCTTACCAAGCTGCTTATACCCATCTTTCAGGATTCCGGCCTCAATCCCTACGGCCACCGTGTCTACTTCCTTACGAAATCCACGTGCATAGAAAACATCCTCACTTTCAGGCCCTCACGTACCGTAATTACCACCTTCTCCGTGAATGCTCTGCCTGCGTGGGCGGCCTATGAGCATGGCACACCGTCCCCAGAGGATCGGCTGTCTGCGGCCAGTACGCTGAGCGAGGCGGGCTGGCCTGTCAGGATACGCCTAGACCCCATGGTGCCCGTCCCCAGCTGGGAGGACGCATACGCCGAGATAGCCGAGGATATCTGCGCCATCAAAACCCTTGAGAACGTTACCCTTGGCTCTCTGAGGTACTTCCCGGGCCTGAAGAGGTTCGCCAGACACGGAAGTAGGATATTCTCCTTCGGCCACGACCATCACGACCCGGACAAGAGACGGCGTATTCCCACGGAAACGCGGCTCAGCATGTACCGCAAGGTTATCGAGATTTTTCGGGCGCGAAGACCGGAGGTACCCGTAGGGCTCTGCAAAGAAGTAGAGTCAATATTCCCGGCACTTTCCCTGTCGCTGCCCCAGAGGCACTGCGCCTGTATTTAGTCAATTTTGTAAAAGTCCAGTGTTGTGAGTCGTTTCTGGCGTTCGGTTAAACGTGCGAGCAAGCTCGCACGCCACATTTTGATTCAAGATTTCTCCAGCACTACCGTCATGTCATCCGGCCCCATCTTTTGCTCTATCAGCCTGAAGGGTCTGACGCCGAGCGCAGGGTAGACCCAGGGGTGGTCGGTGAAATACAGGAAACTGTCTTTATTGAAATACCTCACGTGTGTAGGGTCACGGAAGGCGCCGGTGCCTGCTTCTACAACGGGCACGACGACCTCCAGGCGGCCGCCCGGCTTCAGTACCCTGCAAATCTCGTTCATGACGAACATGAGGTCATTACAGTGTTCCAAAAAATGACAGGCCCTGACCCCATCTACGGAGTCATCGTCGAACGGAAGCCCGTGACGGTCTACATCCCTGACTACGCCAACACAAGGATAAGGGTACACGTCTATCCCCGTGTATCCCTCCTTCTTGTTAGGGCCGCAGCCCAGGTCCAGCCGTTTCATCACGTCCTTTCCTTCACCATGTTATGGAGTTTGGTGCTGGTGCCGGATGCAATGGACATGTTCTTTATCAGTTCCTTCAGCAGCCTTCCTGCCTCGGTGTTTCCGCTGGAGAAGTTTTCTATGCCGTCTATGAGCGTGCCTGTAGTCGTTTCAAGCTCTTCTTTGTCCCTTCCGGCCAGCATCAACATCTTCCTGGACCTCATCAGCCGTCCCCATCCGAGGCCGGTGGCCACCAGACTGCCCAGCAGAGTTATCCCACCTCCGACTACCGGGGCGAGGGGAAACACCGGTGCGGTCTTCTCTATGGCCTTGCCTGCAAACTGTGTGGTGTATGCGATCTTCTCGGCAAGGCTGGGTTGATACGGGTCGTAGACCCACGGCGAGGACGCCTTGTCCATGGCCTTTTCGGTAAGGTCTTCGACTACCTCAAGCTGCTTATCGGTCTTGGCGGCGCCGGTGGCATCAAGCCCTTTTGAGTAGATGCGCTCTACCGTTTTTGAATTACTGCTGCCGTTACCGGCGCCCGCAGACCCAAGAAGGGGCGGCAGAAGGGTGGAACACCCGCTTCCAGACGTGAGCAATAAAATAATCCCTGCCAATATTATTTGCTGTCTAACCATTCTAGATACTGCCTCCTGCAATTTGAAGAACATGCCGGATGAAAGGCGTTTCCACTCTGCACGCCCTCCGTGGAGGGAAGATTAGTATCCTTCCTCAGACGCCTGCCGCATACGACGCAGTCGTCCCTGTCGAGAAGGACCATATATCGTGCGTCCGGCAAGATAGTGGCCTCGTCAATGTCCCGTTGGGCGCGGCTGCCGAAGCACAGCCCCGGCCTCGTTTTTCTAGGATAGACTGTAACAATCATTTCATCCTCCTCTCGTCGTTATAAGTGGTAAACAAAAAGGCCCAAGGGATTCTTTGTTACCAAGTAATCCCTCGGGCCTCTTGATATCCCTTGACCGGAGGTCAGGGGAATCTTCGGTTACCGATTATTGCAAGACTGGATTAGTTAATCTTTATCTCATACTATGCACAGCTCCTGCGCCTTCCTATTGTTTTTGCAGCGGCTTAGACAATCGCAAATTCCTTCTCGGTTCATTACCAGTCTTGTGGCCCTGGCAAGATTCAGCGGCGAGCTGCCCGCATCTATCCACCAGCCGTCCAATATGCCGTATTCGAGTTCGTCCATTCCCAGATACGTGTTGTTCACGTCGGTTATCTCCAGTTCTCCCCGCTGGGACGGTTTCAGGTCGCGAATGATGTCGAAGACGTCGCAGTCGTACATATAAAATCCCGTAACGGCGTAATCAGAAGGGGCTTCAGCTGGCTTCTCCACTATCTCAACCAATTTTCCTGCCGGTCCTTCAGCGCCGGGACGCGAGTCAGTAGTACTAAATCTTGCCACGCCAAATTTCTCCGGGTTGCTCACCTTGGCAAGTACAAGCCGTGCACTGCGCTCCTGCTCCAGGAACGCCTGGACGTGTACCCCCAGGGTATTCTCAAAGATGTTATCGCCCAGTATGACTGCAATGGGGCCGTCATCGGCAAAGTCCTCCGCCAGCGCCAGCGCAGCGGCGATGCCGCCCTCACCCTCCTGGTAGGCGTAATGGAGCCTTTTGATGCCGAGTTCCCTTCCGTTTCCAAGTAATCTGAGGAAATCGCCAGCACTGAGACCGCCCGTTACCACCATGACGTCTCGTATCCCGGCGTCTACCAGGGTCTTTAAGGGGTAATGTATCATGGGCCTGTCGTAAACCGGCAGCAGATGTTTATTCGTTACCTTTGTCAGCGGGCCGAGCCTTGTCCCAAGCCCACCTGCCAATACCACGCCTTTCATGTCTTATGTTGCCTCCTCTGCTCTTTCAGGTTAACTGACCGGGACCCACGTTCTTTCTGACAGGTATGTGGGGATCGGATATGCCGTTTTCGGACTGCCTTCCGCTTCTCTGGTTGAAATAGTAACCGAATGCAACTCCGGCAAGGGCCTCGATTATTGACAAAGAGGCGTGGAACCTGTCCTTGTCAATCTCGTAGGCGATATTAGCCACCAGGAGGACGCAGAGTGTCCCTACCAACATCAGGGTTATCAGCGCCCTTACAGACCCCTCCGGAAGCCAGAGAGGTTTGTCCTTCTGGAACCATCCATCCGTCATTGGCCATACCTCCAGGTTATGTCATCGTATATAAGAAGACCCCAAAAGATTATGTTTAATCCCGCAAGCGTGCACTGTAAGACCCAGGGAACGGGCAGTACCTGCCCCACGAGCACGCTCAGGGACAGCCCGATACTTGCTACCGCCCAAATTACGAATAGAGAGAAAGACCAAAGCC
>Ga0156219_1007_pt1 | contig 13549 bp, 10 predicted proteins | sample RifCSPlowO2_12_FD_107867 | JGI IMG/M metagenome (GOLD analysis project Ga0156219, IMG submission 107867) | Planctomycetes bacterium RIFCSPLOWO2_12_FULL_50_35 | reverse complement strand
GAATTCCCCCGATGCCGAGTCTATTCCACACCGACCTTAAAAGGAGTATATTCCCGTACTCCTTCGCCGCCTCCGCCCGCAGCCCTTTAAGTGAAACAAGCCTCTCACCGGAATGATTGCCCAGGGATTTTAAGAGCCCCGGCAGTTTATGCCTTATCTTATCCAGGTTCCCCAGATTCCACAGTACGCGCTGCTTTATCTTCCCGTTGTCCCTGTAGTTCTCAACAACCCGCAGATAACGGTGCGTCTTTCCGCCGCTTTTGGTATCTACAGTCCTTATAAACATAACTCCACCCGGTTGAGTGCTACAAGAGAGCCCTGAAAAATACAAAATTCTGGAGTAGGGGCGTAATATATTACGCCCCTACAATAGCCGGTTATAAGTTTAATTATATAAGCGGGATTGTCAACAAAGATTAAAGTCCGGTGGTAATTGTGCTGATGATGCGGTAATGTTGCTTATTGTAGTTTAGCAGTCGAATCTGGACTTTGTTGGCGTTGAAAACTGGACTCAATATATAGTATCCGCTAGGGTCGAGCTTGACTTGCCCAGATTCAAGATTTTACTTATAGCTCCATCCTTTATCCTGATACGTTCTTTCAATTTCTACCCGTAATGTTTCTTAGTCGTCACCATCAACCCAGTCCTTGCAGAGTACTTCCGCCTGTTCCAATACGGTCTGTGTTGCCTTCTCCTGCTTGTCGGGCGGATAACCATACTTACGAAGGATGCGCTTTACGATAACACGAATCTGAGATCTGGCATTTTCGCGCATAGTCCAGTCTATAGTTACGCTCTTTCGAACGGTGGCGACAAGTTCTTGTGCTATGGCTCTCAAGGTCTCATCACCCAGTACCTTCACCGCGCTATCGTTAACTTCAAGGGCATCGTAGAATGCAACCTCATCTTCAGTAAGTCCCAAGTCTTCTCCACGCTTTTGCGCCTGTCTCATGTCCTTGGCAAGCTTGATCAGCTCTGAAATAACCTGGGCCGTTTCGATAGAGCGATTCTGGTACTTCCGTATCGCCTCTTCGAGCATTTCTGCAAATGACCGCGCCTGTACTACGTTTTTCCTCATCCTTACCTTAATCTCGTCCTTCAGGAGCTTCTGTAGGAGCTCAACTGCAAGGTTGCGGTATGGAAGCTGCTGGACTTCCGCCAGGAACTCGTCGGATAGGATAGAGATATCCGGCTTCTTTAGCCCAGCAACAGCGAAGATGTCAACAACTTCATCAGAAGTGATAGCTTTGGAGATCAACTGCCGAATAGCAGTATCCAACTCTTCCTGGGGCTTCCCTCCGTTCTCAGTTGTGGCTTTTACAAGGGCACTCCTAACTTCCTGGAAGAACCCCACCTCATCCCGAATCTTGAGCGCCTCCTCATGCGGCACGGCCAAGGCAAATGCCTTTGAAAGCGTCGTAACTGCAAGGAGATAACGTTTCTTGCCGTCCTCCAAGGAAAGGATGTGTTCCATAGCAACCGCAATGCCTGCTATTCTCTCGGCAGGCTTGGCTCTAAGAAGCGTCATGTAGTCAAAACCGTGGAACATATTGCGCACAATCTCGTATTTCTCTAGCATAAGAGCCACGGCCTCTTCCTGGTCAATCGTTGCCTTGCCCCGCCCCCCACTGGCCGTATAATCTGCCAAAGCGTGCTTGAGCTGATCTGCCAGACCCAGGTAGTCCACCACAAGTCCACCAGGCTTATCTCTGAACACCCGATTCACGCGGGCAATAGCCTGCATCAACCCGTGGCTTCTCATAGGCTTGTCCACGTACATCGTATGCATGGGCGGGCAATCGAAACCCGTCAACCACATATCACGGACGATGACTAACTTCAGAGAGTCACTATGGTCTTTAAACCGTTTAGCCAATCCTTCCCGGCGTGCCTTGTTACGGATATGCGGCTGCCACTCCAGGTTATCCGAGGCGGAACCCGACATTACAATCTTGATGACTCCCTTGTCGTCATCGGGATGATGCCACTCAGGCCTGAGCTTAATGATCGCGTTATACATGTCTACGCAGATTCGACGGCTCATGCAGACAATTAAAGCCTTACCATCCATAGCCTCCAGACGGCGTTCAAAATGCGAAACCAGGTCTTCTGCGACCAGCCCGACCCGTTTTTCCGTCCCAACCATGGCCTCCAAACGGGCCCACTTCGTTCGCAGCCTCTGCTTCTCAGCTTCTTCCTCACCTTCGGTAACCTCTTCAAACTCCGGATCAATTCTCGGTCTCTCCTCTTCCAGGAGTTCTATCTTGGCCAGCCGCCCCTCATAGTAGATGGGAACGGTGGCTCCGTCCTCGACCGCGCGAAGGATGTCATAGGTGTCAATGTAATTACCGAATACCGCTGGAGTACTCCTGTCATCGCGTTCGAGGGGAGTTGCGGTAAAGCCAATGAACGAGGCGTTAGGCAGGGCGTCCCGCATGTGCCGGGCAAATCCGTCAATGAAATCGTATTGGCTCCGGTGCGCTTCGTCAGCGATGACAACGATGTTCTCGCGCCCGGAAAGCACGGGCTGACGCCCTCCCTCTCCCTTTCCCCCTCTCCCACTGGGAGAGGGCTGGGGTGAGGGTAAGAATTTTTGGATGGTGGTAAAGATAACGCCTCCGGCCGCCACCTGAAGCAGCTCTCGGAGATGCTCCCTGCTCTCCGCCTGTACCGGCGTCTGGCGAAGCAGGTCTTTGCAACCGGAGAACGTGCCAAAGAGCTGATCGTCCAGGTCGTTGCGGTCAGTAATTACCACTAAGGTAGGATTCTTCATGGCCGGGTGCCGGATGATTTTCCCAGCGTAGAACACCATCAAGAGGCTCTTACCGCTGCCCTGTGTGTGCCAGACAACGCCGATACGGCGGTCGCCGAATTGCTTAGCGCTGCGGCCGTAGGGTGTGGGTTTTTCTTTCACCAGGAATGGGTCCACTTCTTCCGGCGCCGGAAACCTGCCATAAAGCAGGTTTGGTTCGGCCTCAATTCCGCAGGCCGATATGGTACAATCAACAGCCTTATTGACTGCGTGGTACTGGTGGTAAGCAGCCACTTTCTTCTCTACCTGCGCCCCGTCGTCCTCGAAAGTTATGAAGTTTAAGACAAGGTCAATGAGCCTTTTTTTATCAAATACACCTTTGAGCAGGACTTCCAATTCGCTTTTACGAGCGAACCCCTCTCCCTCATTCCCTCTCCCATGCTCTGCACCCTCACCCCTACCTCTCCCAGTGGGAGAGGGGGTGGGAGAGGGATAGGGTGAGGGTATCAGCGGCGGTTGAAAATCCGTCCCTGATATAGTCCGCCACGGCATGAACCTCTCCCAGTTGGCTGTGAGCGTTCCCATGCGCGCCTCGAGTCCATCAGAAACGACCATCAATTCGTTAAAGACAAAGAGGCTCGATATGTCCTCCTTGTAGGTCTGAAGCTGATTGAATGCATGTCTAATGGTGGCCTTCTCATCGGCAGGATTTTTTAATTCGATGACGGCGAGCGGGAGGCCATTTATAAAAATCACGATGTCCGGGCGGCGGTTCTTGTGTCCTTCCACAACGGTGAACTGATTCACCGCCAGCCAGTCGTTGTTCATCAACTCTTCAATGTCAAGTAACCATACCTTGTCATGGACTTCGCGGCCGTCGGCCATATACGAAATGTCAACCCCATCGGTCAGCATACGGTGGAAGCGGCGGTTGTTCTCGATAAGGCTTGGACTTTCTGTCCGTGTAACCTTACGTATGGCATCATCAAGGGCCATATCAGGGATATTTGGGTTGATTGCTGCCAGGGCCTCACGCAGCCTCCCGGACAAAATCACGTCCGAGTAGTTTGCAGCCGGCTCACGCTCAGGTTCCGGGCCGTCAAAGGCTATATCTGGGCCAAACAGAACCTCATAGCCGAGGTCCTCAAACCATGAAAGGGTAGTATCTTCGACAGTAGATTCTGTCAAATAACTCATACGTACTCCTTCGTAGGTGCTTTATCCAATCCATGTTGTGGTGCGTAAAACCAAAAGTTAATTGGATAACTAGGGTCTTTTGTTCTAAGACCACAATGTGAGTCAAGGCTTACACGCATTCTTCGTTTCTTACATTCTTCATTTAAAAAGTTTAAAATAGCAAACCTTACTTCTTCAGAATTACTAATTCCGTTTTCTATTCCTTCCTTACGATATTCACCAAAGAGTCTTCCTTGAGGTGAGTTAAATTCTTTCCATCTTTTGAACTTTGTAAAGCATTCATAAGAAAAAGAGGCTAGCCCGGCAAACATGTCAGATACCTGAACCAGGGGTTCATCATGGCTTTTGACAGGCTCAATACCCACTATATGATAATATTGTTTCCAAACAATAGAAGGTCGCTTATTAGAAAATAGGTCTCTATCTGCAGGGGTTAGTTCTCCTTGTGTCATCTTAAGAAAATACTGTATACTGTCAAAGCTAAGCCCCGTATGTTCATCTGGATGTAAAATCCATATCGCACCATTATCCCATCTACTCTGCAGAATATTCTTCAAGAGATGATGGTACATCCTATGAAGGTTTGCTAAATCGTCGCGCCCTTTAATATTGTGCCTGGAATCCTCTATATCCCAGATTAGGGTATCTACCCTCAGTGTATTTTGACAAGCAAGTTCGACGATGAGTCTGCAAATTTTTTCTGCGGCAAAATGGTATCTAGCATCTCTTATTTTCTCCCACTTAAGCTCTTTAACATCGGATTCTTTTAATAAAGCACATATCTGCTTTTTTACTGGATCATAACTGGATTTCTTTAGCGAAACTACAGCAAGAGCAGGGTATCTTCCCTTGTTGTAATGAGACTCATCTGCAAACCCGATGTGGGTGTGAGTTCCTTTTATATACATCAAATAACCTTGTTTAAGAACTTCTCTGCGTCAGTCACCCGCAGTTCGCCGGAGATGAGCTTGGGCAGAAGCACATCGCGGATGGCGGCAAGGGTTTCACACTCTCTCTCGTTACTCAGAATTCTGTTAAGAATAGGAAGTGCAATCTCCTGGAAAGCTTTTGATTCTTTGTCTGGAGGCACAATCACCTTCAGCGCACTAAACTGGCCCTTGTTTAAATTTAGCAGTACAGATCCTCCTGCCCCATGAGATCGAATACGTTCGCCGAGTCCACGCAAAGCAAAATAGCAGACAAGAGATGTGTTAGGGTCTGAAGGGACAACGCTGTTGATTTGTTGATTGGTTTGGCAGTATGTGCTTGTCAATGCGACAAGCCCAGGAGTCGCAATACAACTTACACATATGGAAAGTGGCGGGAGAAATTTATTTTTCTGAGTTGATGCTCCCTTATTGGACAATGCTTTCTCTGTCTTTGTGATAAATACTTTGCCATGCATATCGGGGATGGTCACAAAGGGAACATCGTTCCCGTAATTATCTTTATCAGCTGTGGGAGGTGTTTTGCCACAGATGACATCACCCAAATCTTGGATCACACCAACCCTCCATCCCTTCGGAATCTCGCCAAGCTCTGAGTCCTCGAAACTATCTGGGAACAATGCGTCGAATGCTTCAACGCATCCCTCATCTCCTGCCCTTCTCCCAGAAGGAGAAGGGAGTATCCCCTCACCCAGACCCTCTCCCACAGGGAGAGGGAATGAACCCTCACCCCCGCCTTCTACACAATAAGCGACTATTTGCTCTAAGACTGACTGCGGGTCTTCCAAAACTTGATTGTTCGGAAAGCGAAGAACGGTAAATCCCATTGAGCAAAGGTATTCGTCTCGTTTTTTGTCTTTTTTGATTTTTTCTTTGTGTATCCCGCCGTCAAGCTCAATAACCAGCTGGTGTTCATGGCAATAGAAATCTGCGACATAATCACCTATCTGATGCTGTCTGCGGAATTTCAAGCCCATAAATTGCCTGCCGCGGAGCATCTCCCACAATATTGTTTCAGCCGGGGTCTGCTTATTGCGTAATTCCCGTGCCTTATCCACCAGCCCGGAGAAATCATATCCTCCCCGATAATGCATTCTCCCCTCTACCCCTGGGAGAGGGGATGGGGGTGAGGGGTCCTCTCCCTTTGGGAGAGGATTAGGTGAGGGTTGCCCGCGCTCCTTACGGGCTATGTTTCTGCGCACCGGATCGAATGCAACGAACCAAGAGTGAAACAAAGCGCGGGCAATAGCCTCCAGCGTCTCGTTCATCTTCCTGTTAAGCTCTATCTTATCGTCCAGCGAGCCGAGGATGTGGGCAATGGCACGCTGCTCATTCTTTTGTGGCACACGTACAGGAAGCTTATAGAAGGATTCACGACTAGTGGAAGGTATTGCTGAGCCCGAATCCATACTGTTGATGTCGTGCGTCAAAAGTTCGTAGTAGGCCCATTTGATGTCAATGTCAGCCTTGGGCTTCAGGTAAAATGCCGTGTCTATTACGAAGAATGGTTCTGGCGAGAAATGAACACCACGGTATGCACCTTTGCGACCAATAATAACGCTCGGAAATGGACAGAGAGGCTCATTGTGCCATCCTATAGGCCCGTTTGTTCCATACACGCGATAAGGTCCCCCTCCTTCCTGGTAGCCACGCAGCCCTTTGCCATACTCAAGGGTGGCGAGATCGCCCCAGGTACTATCCTGCCACTCACCCGCCATATCCCAGCACCTTCTGCTGCATCATTCCTTTTCTCCAACCAATATTAAGTTTGCCCCAAAAAAGAACGAAGATATCATCGCCGCCATTAATAGTTTATCGGTATAGTCTCTTCTCATTATCTTTTGATACTGATGATAAAAAGCTTCAAGTTCTTTCTTGTATTGAAGTCCCTTCCACTCAAAAGTCTTTTCGGCAAGCCCCCATAATTCGCCGACAAGTTCGTGAGCAAACTTGTCATCAATAGGTTGCCAATGTTGCTTACTTTCTTTTATGAAAATTTCTAATTTCTCCCCGTTAATCTCGCTTTCAAAATGGTTGGATTCGGAATGGAATTCCCAGCCTCGACTATTTTCAGGCAAAGTAATACAGTGGCCTGTATCTTTTATGATGTTTCCGCAATCACGGACGGGAACCAAAACCGATCGAGGGGTAACTGTTCTTGTAAGAAATGCATTATCAAATTCTTCTCTATTCCTCATGCGAGGAGCAACGTAATAAGTATAATGCTTGTGCTGCGATAGCCGAAAAAGTCTTCGATGCTGATTGCTATCAACCCAAAATCTATAATAAGGCCCAGGGTATGTCCCATTACTTATATAAGTTGCATTCCAATACCAAAGGTAATCACTTATTTTGAACTGATAATAAAAGTCAATGCCTCGTGTTGGTAGATGTGCATCAAATCCCTTGACAGCCTCCTCTCGTAGACTCGGTAGAATGGGTGCGCATCGCAATCTGTCTCTACAACGAGTTATTTGTTCTTCAAGAAATGCAAAGCCAAAGCTGAACTCTGAAATTCCGATTGCTACCATCCCAGCATCTCCAGATTTTGATAAAAAACCGTATCAATCTCCAAGAACCCAACCTCTGGAAGCAGGTTTTGAAAATCACTAGCATGTAAGTGTTGTTCCATAGCTCCGATTCTTTCCAAAATCATCATCCCAAGTAACCTTAAAATCAAAGGGTGGAAAGCACTCCTTCGAAAGTCCCAAAAGACAAGAAACCTCGCTGTCAGGTCCAATGCGTTCAGGGATATCGCTTCTACTGACATGTGCACAGTGCTCCTTTAAAGGCTTTCCACCCAACCATACTGTTACATTGTGAGCTTCAGCCTGACCGTTATTTCTAATCCAAAGCTTATAGCTAGATTTTCCACTTTTTCCAATTCCAGCTCGAAGCTCCGCCATCTTAACTTGTTCTTTGGCTTCAATCTGTTCTTGCTCCTCGATTGCTACGAGTTTGCTTTGTATCTCTACAAGTTGGCTTTGCGTCCGGTTAGCTTGATTTTGGGTACGATGACTTGTGATAAAGGCAAGAATTGCTACCACTAGCGAGCCGATCGGGATAACAACACTAATCCATGCCGATATATCAGTCATACCCCAGTGCCTCCAGGTTCTTTTTTATAATCGCTTCATGTGGAATCATTTTCTTTCCTTTTTCCTGTGGAAGCCTATCTGTCCGCGCTTCGGCTCGGGAGGCTTCATCTACCCCGTTAGAGATAGGAAACGCTTGAGCCTGTTTTTCAGATATCGCTTCCCCATTCCGGTTTTTAAATATTTTTCTCTGGCCCTGGCGTCCTGCTCGTTCAAACAGGCTTCATAATATATGAGTTCAAAAGGGCCTCTGTTTTTTGTCGAAAACACCTTGCCCGTGTTGTGCTCGTTCAAGCGTTTCCGTAAATCACCGGTTGAACCGGTATAGAAACGCTTATCCTTCGTGCTCTGAATTATATAAGTGTAGAACATGGTCTAAAATCTCTAACGGGGTAAAGCTCCCGTATTGCATCAAAGACCACTTTGAACTGCGCATCGTATTTCTTCTCAAGGGCATCCAGCTTACGTGACAATTCCGCATTCGAGGCAAGCATCTGGCGGAGCCTCACAAACGCCCGCATGATTTCAATATTTACCTGAACGGCTCTTTGGCTGTTCAGAACGCCGGATAACATAGCTACGCCCTGTTCGGTAAAGGCATATGGAGTAGCGCGGCGCAAGCCTCCCCAACTTGAAGTCACAATCTGTGATTTCAAGTTGTCAAATTCCTCTTTGGTTAGCTGAAACATGAAGTCTTCAGGGAAACGCTCAATGTTCCTTTTTACAGCTTGAACCAGAACGCGCGGTTCAACCCCGTAAAGTTCCGCAAGATCAGTGCTCAGCATGACCTTATGGCCGCGCAACAAATAAATGCGGTTTTCAATCCGCTCCATGGGGATAATAGAATGTTTATCCGTCATGCCTCAGCTCCTGAAAACTTGATGTTCCAATTTGGCGCCTCAAGTTGCCGAATCTATTACCTACCATACCCCAGCGCCTCCAGGTTCTTTTTGATGGTTGCTTCGAGCTTATCCGACTCGGCAAGCTGTTTTTGCGGTTCCACTGTCATTTTTCCTCTTTCTCCCTGAAAACCCTAATTATTAAAACCCCATTCCATCGGTCATCCTTACACAACCGTTTTCCCTTCACACAGATTTATGAGCTCTGCAAGTGCTAGGATCTGTGCGCGCCTGCCACTACCTTCCTTGATGACCTTTAAAATGCCCGCCTCTCGAAGCGTGCGAAGTAAATGTGCGACGGCCTGCCGACTCGGCTTAGCACCTGTGGGAAACTGCATGTGGGTACTCTGGAAAATAGGCCGTTCGAATATCTGATCAAGAAGGGGCACAGCGTACTGCGAGTGGGTAAGATCAATAACGCGCGCCTTCAGCTTTTCGTATAACTCCATAATTGCCCGCGCTTTGGCGGCATTCTCGTGCGCCTGCTTATCGAGGGCCTTCAGGAAGAATTCGATCCAACGGTTCCACGCGTCCTCCGCCTTGCCAATGGCGCGGAGGCTGGAGATATATTCATCCCTATGCCCCTCAAGGTACGCAGAAAGATAGAACAGCGGGCGGGAAAGCAGTTTCTTTTCGTAAAGAAAAATGGGAATAAGTATGCGGCCAATACGGCCGTTGCCGTCAAGAAACGGATGTATAATCTCAAATTGTGCATGAACAATAGCAAGTTGAACGAGTGGATCGGGGCGGTCCGTATGATAATATTTCTCCCAGTTATCAAGATACTCCATAACAAGCATTGGGCCTGGAGGCACAAATTCAGCCTGTTCTATCGGAGCGTCAGGTGGACCGACCCAGTTCTGTGTCTTACGGAATTGTCCACGTCCCTTGTTCCTCCCACGTACGCTGTCAAGAAGAATGGCATGGAGTTCGAGAAGGAGATTCAGGTTAAAAGGCCGAGTTCCCAATTCCGTTTCTGTACGACGTAGTGCCCTGCGGTAATTGATGATCTCCTTGATATCGAGCTTGCGGGATTCCTGCTCCGGTTCCTCTCCAGCCTCAAATTTGAGCACCTCCCCGAAAGTTGCCTGTGTACCCTCAATCCTTGAAGAGAGCACAGCCTCCTGTGTCGTCAAAGGCGAGAGCAAAATATCAGGATTTGGAACTCCATAGAGTACGCCATCGTAGCTGGCAATGGAACGGTTTGCCCTCCCGATCAATGGGATAAGAGGTTCCCATTTTACCTCCTTCAACGGAAGTTTTTGAGGTATAAAGGGTTTCATTTTGTGTAACGTTAAAAAGCAATTAATAAATTAGTGTAAAGTGAAACCAGTTTTACTATACACAAGATTTTTGTGTTTATCCAGTAAGATAAGAGGTCTGCTTCCGGGTTAGTTCGATACTCTGTTTTTTAGGGCCTTGAATTGCAATCTTTTTAGTCGCGCAACAAGTCTTTTGCGCAATTTTAGGTTCAATTTATAATCCGAGACCTCTGCAAAAGGCTCTAGATGTCGTTCTTGTAGCCGCAGGTTTTAACCTGCGTATATACAGACTAAAGCCTGCGTGCGCAAGCTAAAGCTTGCGGCTACTACGAATTACGAATTTTTCATTTTGTCGTTCCCACAAAAACGAGAATCTTAGGGAGCCCGTAAAGAAGTAGTTTTGCAGAGGTCTAAATCCCTTATACGCCATACCCCAACTCCTTAAGGTTCTTTTTGATGGTTGCTTCGAGCTTATCCGACTCGGAAAACTGCTGGCGGAGTTGAGCCGTCAACCGATCCATTTTTTCCTTGAACGGCTCGCCGCCTGCCTCGACCTCCTCGGCCCCTACGTAGCGGCCGGGTGTGAGTACATAGCCATGCTCCTTGATGTCCTCAGTCTTTGCGCCCTTGCAGAAGCCCGGCACATCCTCATACTTGCCTGCCCCCTTCTCGCCACGCCATGCATGGTAGGTTGAGGCAATCCTTGCAATCTCCTCATCCGAAAGGTCGCGGTGGACGCGGTCTACCAGGTAGCCCATCTTGCGGGCGTCAATGAACAATACCTCGCCCCTTCGGTCTCGGTAACCCTCACCTCTAGTCCCTCTCCCACTGGGAGAGGGTGGCCGAAGGCCGGGTGAGGGTTTGCCTGACTTGTTCCGGCAAATAAACCACAGACAGGCCGGAATCTGCGTTGTGTAGAAGAGCTGACCGGGGAGTGCGATCATGCAGTCCACAAGGTTAGCCTCGATTATGTTCTTTCGAATCTCAAACTCTGCGGTGGTGCTCGTGGACATGGAGCCGTTGGCCAGCACGAACCCTGTTATGCCGTTGGGCGCGATGTGGTGGATGAAGTGCTGAATCCATGCGTAGTTGGCGTTGTTGACCGGAGGGATGCCGTACTTCCAGCGAGCGTCCTCGCGCAGTCGTTCACCGCCCCACGCGCTCATGTTGAACGGCGGATTGGCCAGGAGGAAGTCGGCCTTGAGGTCCTTGTGCAGGTCGTTGTGAAAGCTGTCGGCGTTTTGGCCACCGAGGTTAATGTCAATGCTGCGAATGGCCAGGTTCATCTTGGCAAGACGCCAGGTGATGTAGTTGGACTCTTGACCATAGATGCTGATATCGCCCACACGGCCGCCGTGGGCGGTCACGAACTCTTCGGACTGGACAAACATGCCGCCTGAGCCGCAGCAGGGGTCGAAGACGCGGCCTCTGTAGGGTTCTATCATCTCTACCAAAAGCCTGACCACGCACCGGGGCGTATAAAACTCACCGCCTGATTTGCCCTCTGCGGCCGCAAATCTGCCGAGGAAATATTCGTAGACGCGGCCGAGGATATCCTTGGAGCGGTTCTCTTTGTCGCCAAGTCCGATAGTCCCGATTAAATCGATTACCTCGCCAAGGCGGTGTTTATCGAGGGCAGGGCGGGAGTAGTCCTTCGGCAAAACACCCTTAGCGAAGGGTTCTCTTTCTCGATGGCCACCATCGCATCATCAATGAGCCTTCCGATGGTGGGCTGCTTTGCGCCGTCCTGGAGTCTGGACCAGCGGGCCTCTTTCGGCACCCAGAAGATATTAGCAGCAGCGTATTCGTCTCGGTCCTCGGGGTCTGTGTATTCGGTCTTCTGTTTGGCTTCCAGTTCCCCATATTTTTCCTGGAAGGCGTCAGAGATGTACTTCAGGAAGATTAGGCCGAGTACGACATGCTTGTACTCGGAGGCGTCCATGTGCCCCCGCAGCTTGTCTGCTGCAGCCCAGAGCTTTTCCTCGAATCCGAGGTTGGCGCCGTTGTTAGCCTTTGCCATGGCTTAACACCCCCTCTCTCCAAGTTGTGGCGGCTCTTGAGCCGTCTATCGGCGGCATCCATATAAAACCCCCGTGACGCCTGTACAGAGGAGTATACTACAGATTTTTAGGCCATAAAACAACATTTTCAGTTAAGTGATATTACTCAACTTACGACAAATCTCAGGTGGGCAAAAAGTGGGTAGAACTCATCTAAAATCGTACAAATTGGGACAATTGAGGCAAGTCAAATTTTGATGTAAAAAAGGAGTGGCAATGTATTATGCTGTTACACCTTGACTTGCGGAAACCAGTTCTCTTTGCGTCTCGAACGCCACGCTCTACAGGGCTGAGTTACACCCAGGACCTTTACTAACAAGGATTACAACTGCATGTGTTTGGCCTAAGAGCCCGTTAGATAGGCAGATTGAACAGTATTTATAACCCTGCATTTGTCGTAAGTTGCCCAGAATTTTCTTGAGATACCTTCACGCTCATAGTCCTTTCATATTTTCTCTTGGTAGAGACAAGAGATACAGACAAGACTATTTGAAAATGTTCTTGGAAAAGTGGAATCAACTAGTCCTATTTGCAGATTTCATTTCAAGTTTTTCTTTTAACAGATTAACCATCTTTTGCACTGTCAAATTTTTACTTGCTTCTTCATTAGAAACTTCCACATCGAAATGCGATTCGATACCAAACAATATGTTTATCATTTCGGCAGAATCTGCGCCGATATCATTCGCGATATCCGAATCATCGGATATATCTTTGGGTTTTATCTTGAGTTCCTGTGATATTATTTCTCGCAGTGCTTCTCTGATTGAATCTTCTGTGAAATTTTGCATTATGGCCCTCCCCAAATTTTATGTTGCCAGTAAAAAGTAAATAAAAAACTTAAAACAATTGCAAACCTCCTCCCGAACTAAGAACTTGGGATATATTGGTTAATTTTTAAAGGAGTTGTTAAACTTTTTAACTATGATAGTTGAGTTATTTCCTCCAAAGCCAAAGGAGTTTGAAATGGCAGTATTAATTTCTTTCTGTCTGGCCTTATTAGCAACATAATCTAAGTCACATTCAGGGTCTGGGTTTTCTAAGTTAATGGTTGGAGGGATTACGCCTTTATTAATCGCTAAAAGGCATACTATAAGTTCTACTGCACCGGCAGCACCCATTAAATGCCCTGTCATTGATTTAGTTGAACTTATTGGTATCTTATACGCCTTGTTTCCAAAAACCATCTTTATTGCCTTAGTTTCCCCACAATCATTCGCCAATGTTGACGTTCCATGAGCATTAATATAATCAATATCGCTAATATCAAGATTGGCATCATCTATTGCTAAACGCATTGACTTGGATATTTGTATCTTGTCTTTTGGTTGCATAG
>Ga0156219_1034_pt1 | contig 14602 bp, 11 predicted proteins | sample RifCSPlowO2_12_FD_107867 | JGI IMG/M metagenome (GOLD analysis project Ga0156219, IMG submission 107867) | Planctomycetes bacterium RIFCSPLOWO2_12_FULL_50_35 | reverse complement strand
CGTTACCACCAGGGACATAATCCGCTTTGTATCCACCTTTCTGACAAAACTGTTCAGCTTAAACGGTATATACATCAAGAAAAACAAATCCTACCTAAAGGGGAAAGATGAAAGGGTACTGGAGGCGGAGGCGGCAAGGTGTTTCCAGAGCGAGATAAGGCCCCACATATCCGTGGAGGCCCTTAAAGAGATTCAAAGAATGAAAGACTCCGGCTACACTATCGTCTTGTTATCGGGTACGCTCGATGTGCTGGTAAAGCAATTTAAGGACTATTGTAAGGCGGATGTAGCTATAGGCACGAGTCTTGAAAGGGTTGACGGACGGCTCACGGGTGAGATACAGAGCACCCATGCCTACGGCCAGGGCAAGGTCAAGCTACTGGAAGACTTGGGCCTAAAGATGAAAATAAACTTTGCAGACTCCTACGCCTATGCCGACCACTTCTCCGATATAAAATTCCTCAATATGGTAGGCAACCCCGTTGCGGTAAACCCACACCCCGGCTTGAGGCTATATGCAAAAATAAACGGCTGGACCGTAGTCAATTTTTAGAAGCCCTGCCAGCCCCTAGAAATCCTCCAGGATAAAACCACCTTCAGCCGCTCCTTCTTTCTTTGACGGTTCCGAGGCAGCCTTTCGTTTAACGTCACCCGGCGCCCCTTCTTCAACCTTTGGCGGTTCCGGAGTAGCCTTTTGTTTGGATGTCCCTTCTTCGGCCTTCGGCATGGCCGTAATCATTTCCTCTACCAAGGGTGGTGGCGAAGGCATTTCCTCTATTTTGGGTTGCGCCGGAGGCTTTTCTATTTTTATTATCTTGTCTCTCGGTATCTCTTGTATTTTTACGTCTTCATCCACCTCCTGTCTCAGCCTTTCCTCCAGAAGTCTGCGTCTCTTTTCGGTAACCTCCGCCTCTTGCTTCCCAGCCAGTTCATCCACCTTCTGCTTGAGTGCCTCCGTATATTCACGCATCTTGGCTAAAGAACCTTTAAGTGATTCCTGGTAGGAAATCAGCTCCAACTGCATCTTCTCCATGTTCGCCTGCTTTTCTTCCAAAACAGACAATCTCTGGCTGGTGGATTTATCCTTAGAAAGCGATTCAATGTTTTTCATGACTTCCTCGTTGGCTTCCTCAATGGTCCCAAGCCTTTCAATCACCACCGCCACTTGCTGTTCCGTGGCATCCATCCTTGTCTGTTTACCGCCGCTGCCCGTCATGCCGCAACCCGAAATAAGCACTACCAGGACCGCATATAAAGGCATTCTCATCGATACTGCTCCTTTAGTGTTATGTTATTGTATATGGCAAATTCTTTTTTTGCTTCCTTGCTCAAGCCCTGTCTATGATAGCACAAACCAAGGTTCTTATGGGCTTCGGCCAGGTTAGGGTCTATCTCCAATGCCTTCTTATGGTGATGAATCGCCCTCTTCAGCATACCCTTCTTATCATAAGCCAACCCCAGCCCCGTATGGGCCCTGGCTAGCTTCGGGTCTAATTTTACGGCCTTCCCGTATTCTGAAATGGCGCCCTCCAGTAAATCTTCTTCCAACATAATATCAGCTACGTTGTAATGCATCAAAGCCTTACTTTCATTCCGACGATACATGCTGGCCGCATTTTTGTAAACAAGAATCCCCTCATCATACATTGCTGCACGTGAGTAATATGTTCCAAGTCTTTCATACCTCTTAGCCAGTACTGTGTTAAGACTCACAGACTTTCCCCAATACCTCACGGCCTCTTCAAACGAACCATTATTGTAATAATGAAGCCCCAAGGCATCATAATTTCTAACTGCAGCCAGCCTCAACTCCACCGCCTCAAGCAGCTCACTGATAGCCTGTTTTGTCATGGACTTCTTAGAATAGATGGCGGCAAGGTGGTCATGTATTTCAGCTTTCTGCAAATACTTATCCTCACCAAAAAGCTTAAGCGCCTGTTCGTAACCGCTTATTGCCTCTTCCCACCTCCCCACATCCTCGTCAATCATGGCCTTGCCTTTATACGCACCAGCCAGATTACGGTTAATCTCCAGCGCCCTGTCAAACTCGAGGTCCGCTGCCTCTTTCATGCCCTTCCTGTAGTATGCCCTGCCGAGATTCATGTGTATCTTGGGCGATGTCGGGTCTAACTCAATGGCAGCCAGATATTCCATGACGGCGTCGTCGAGCCTACCCTGACCAACGTATGCTACGCCAAGATTGTTGTGGGCCCTTACCGACCGAGGAGATAACTCTAACGACTCATTATACTTCACCCTCGCGTCCCCAAGCATATCTCTTTTTAGGCATATATCCCCAAGAAGGATCTCGACCTCTTCATTACTCGGGTAGAGTAACTCTGCTCTTTTGGCCTCTAGAGACGCCTCCTCCAGACTTCCTTTTCTAATAAGAATCTTAACCAACTCCAATCGTGCCTCCAAGAGGGTGGGATTGATATCGAGGGCCCTTTTCAGTTCCAGTTGGGCCTCCCCCAGGTTGCCTCTCTTTAGATACGCCCGCCCTATCCTGAGGTAAACCCCTTGGGCTTCTCTCCCAATGGCATCCGCTTGAAATAATTCATTGAAAGAAGACCGTGCCTTCTCCACCGTACCTTCCTCAATATGCGTTCCCGGCACATCTACCGTGTCAAGGCAATGGACAATCACGTCCCTCCACTGCTTAAGTGCCTTGTCATTGTCTCCCATCAGGGAATAGCTCTCAGCCAAAGCCTTCTCCTTCGGGATCATTTCCTTCTGCATCTCTACCGACGAAGTTTTAGAAATGGCCTTCTCCTCCGGCTTGATCGCCAGTGCCGTATCCGGGGCTATCTCTAATACTTTTTTGAACCCGGAGACGGCCTCGTCGTGATTTCCGGCCTTATACTGGGCGAGGGCCACGCGGCTGTTGACTGCGGCTATTATATCAGGAGGGGCATCTTGTCCGTACAGTTCCATACTCTTTTTATATTCGGAAACGGCATCTTTCAACATACCCTTATCGTAATACACCTCCGCCATATAGTAATGTACTTCCGGCATGTAAGGGTTTAGTCTTTCAGCCCTTGCCAACTCTTCTATGGCCTGATCCAGCATACCCGCTTCCCCATAAGCACGCCCTAGGTTGACGTAAGCGACACCGAGGTTCGGGTTACGTTCTATCGCATCTTTATACTTTGAGACGGCCTGTTCACGCCAACCCACTGCCCAGTAGGCGTTACCGAGGTTATTATGTGCATCTGCGTAGTCCTCGTCAGTCTTTACGGCTTCCTTAAACTGGAAAAGGGCCTCGTCAAGGTTTCCGCCATCCATATAAATATTACCCAAGGCGCTGCGTGCCTCAGCACTTCTTGGATTGACCTTCAACGCCTCTTCGAGTTCCACAGTGGCCTTATCTCGCTCCCCACTTTCATGATAGGCTATCCCAAGATTGGATCGAGTCTTTTCAGAATTAGGCCCCACTTCTACAGCTTTTTTAAACTCCTGGATGGAATCGTCCAACTGGCCTTTTTCGTAGTAGTCAATCCCACGATAGTTGTGATAACTCGAAACACCGTGGTTATTGGTTTCGGTAGCGCAGGAGGAGAGAAGAAAGGCAATTAAAATAGATAATAGACAAGAAATTCCAAGAGACTTCATAATCCTCTCACTGGGAAACAATAAGAACATGAAAAGCAGTGAACCAAAGCAAGGAACAGAAGCCTTGTTAAATTGAGCAACGGACTTAACGCATCCTTTCAGGTTGCGGAAGTTGTACCCTTTCTGTTTCTATGGTAACGGCCTCTCCTTGAGACGGTTTTTTAATAAGGCGGTAATATATATTCACGGTAATTGCCATGATGCTCAGGACTATAATTGCGGGGACAAGACCAAACTTCATAAATTTTGTCATCCATGGCCCCAGTTCAGTTACAGGGTTCAACCAAACTTCTAATACTAATTCCCAGATATCCAGATGACGTGCCTTAAATTACTATGCTATTCCCCCGCACTTTCTTCCGATGCTACTTACTCCGCAACCTTCTCTTCCGCAGCCTCCCCTTCCTCCTTTGCCGTCTTCTCAACACTGGCTGCCACAGGTTTTTCTACGAGTACCTGACTGAGCCGCTTGTCAAAACCCTCCGGGTCCGCCAGATACATGCCGGTAACCAACAGGCAAATCCCTGAGACCAGACAAAGCACGACAAAAAAGGCTCCCGCCGCCTTACCTATAACGCTGGAGGTCATTAACCTTCCAGACGCCTCCTGAAGCCCATCCAGCAAACCGTCAAGCATGTTATCATCTCCCCAAAGTTCTATTGGTAAAATCTGCACCACCATAGGTTTGCTAGGTGGTGGTTTTCCCTTCCCATTTTCCCCGCCATTTTTGCGCCTGGAAAAGATCCCCAAGACCCCTCCCGCCAGGTAAGATCAGGATACCTCTTGAACATCCGCGAGTATATTCGATTTTATGCAACTAACTCAGGAAACTGGCCTTACAAAAATAACATCCCCTGCGGCCATTGTCAAGGAGTTAAATACCGATCACCGGCACACGGTACGAAACCCCTTCAAAAGTCTCCCAATGACATGGTTTTACTCTGAGCGAAGCATGTTAGCGTGCTGGCCATGCCTCAAGGCGGATACACATTTAGTACAAATTTAGGAAAATACGAGATTCTTCGTCCGCCGGAGGTTGGACTCGGAACGGCATTTTGGGGTATTTTGCAGAGGTATCTGTCTATTGATAAAAACCGAAGAAGATTAGTTCGAAGACCAGTCCCACCGCACAGGAAGCTGCCATTGTGGTGGTTCCCGACTTCAGCCATACTCGCGTGGTAATGGGATATTTGGTCCTCTCGCTGACGGAGACGGTTACTACGTTGGCGGTAGAACCTATGGGTGTGCCGTTGCCGCCAAAACCCACCCCCATGGCCAGCGCCCACCAGAGCGGCATTACGGCAACGCCTTCCGTCTCCAGGTGTTGAATGATAGGTATCATGGCAATGGTAAACGGTATGTTATCCACAATGGCCGAGCTTACTGCCGCCACCAAAAAAAGCAGGGTGCAGGTGAACATGGGGCTTGAGTGGGCATACGAGGCAATCTTGCCGCCGATTATCTCCAACACGCCAGCCTTCTCTATCCCCCCTACACACACAAAGAGGGCAATAAAGAACAGGAGCACGCTCCAGTGCACCTCCCTGAGCGCCTCGTCAGGGTTAGGCTGCACCCAGAGCAGGGCAATGGCAAGACCAAATACGGCAATACTAGATGGGAATAGACCAAGTTTGCCCTGGAAAAAGAATAGTCCGATAACGATACCCAGGGCAATCATTACCTTTTTCAGGGTAACCCAGTCGGTGATTGCCTCGCGCTCGTTCATCTTCAGCAGACCTTCAATATTCTCTGGTTTCTGGGAGAGTTCCTTCCACAATACAAGTCTAAGCACAACCAAGCACACCAACCAGGCTAAAAGTACAGGGGGGCCGAGATGTATAATAAATGAATTGAAACTGAGACCTGTGACAGAGCCTATAATCATGTTCGGGGGGTCGCCTACCAGCGTGGCAACACCGCCCACGTCCGAGAGCAGGGCCTCAGACATAAGGATTGGAATGGGGTTTACGCCCAGTATCTCGCATATGGCAACAGTAACCGGTGCTATCACCACCACCGTGGTAACGTTATCAATCGCCATTGATACCACCGTAGTAACGGTACCCAAGAGCAGCGTCAGACGCCATGGGTCGCCCTTGGTCTTCTTTGCGGTAACAATGGCAAGATATTCAAAAAAGCCAGTCTTCTGAAGCATGCCCACCATAACCATCATGGCAAAGAGAAGACCTATCGTGTACCAGTCTATGACCGATACTGCATCCGTCTGGGAATAGAAACCCAGCCAGTGTCCTGCAAGACCCATTGCCACAGCCCCGCCGATACCGGCGATGGTGCGGTGGATTTTTTCCGAAAGGATGACACCGTAAGTAACGGTAAAAATTACGGCAGCCAGTCCCACATGGAACGGAATCTTCTCAATTGATTCAAACTTCTGCGCAAGCACCACCCCGATACCGGCCGCCACAATTATCATAAGACCGTAGCCAGCCAGGGCTACCGGTGATGAGCTGCGCTGAGAGGTCTGCATTTTTTCCTGCCCAAGTATCTGGAAACAAAGATGCCGTACCAATAAAAGAGGAAGAAAGATAGCACCAGAAATAAGTTTTGTCAAGAAAATATGAATGAGAGCTCTGGAAAAGTAGTCTAATCATCAATGTAAGGATAGCCGCAGGCTTTAGTCCGCCTGAGGCGGATTATACGCACCCATAAAGGGTGTAGCTACATTTACACCTTCAATTTTGGTACTTTTGCAGAGGTCTCTGAATATGATGCCTCTAAAAATACAAAATTTTGGAATAGGGGCGTAATATATTACGCCCCTACAATGGGCAGTCCGTTCCGACTCTCCGTCCCGCCCCCTACACGCCCGTTACGCACCGGACAACGTCTTAATAGTTTCCAAGAGATAGTCAAGCTTTAGGGGTTTGGGCATGACCATATCTATACCATTATCCCTTATCTCCTCCTGGAGAACCTGGCGTTTTCTGCTCGTCATAAGTATAATTGGAGGTTTCCTTCTCCCATCAGCAGAAAATTCCTTAACTGCTCTCGCCACATCAATACCTGACATATAAGGCATCTCTGTCGAACAGAGAACCAGGTCATAGCGGCCCCTCCTCAAAAGACCGATACCCTCTATACCGTCAGGGGCCGTGGTTACGCTATAACCCTCGTATCTTAAGAAGCTCGCATATATGTTCCGGTGGGTCTCTTCGTAGTCTATTAAAAGAACTCTGGCCTTAGTCGTCTCCATCGCCCTACCTCCAGTTCTTCAAACAAATAACTGCAGTTTATGGAGTACAGCGACCGAGTCACTGGGATACACACCCCCGTCCCCTCTTTTAAGAGGGGAGAAAGGGGTGTGTCTTAAATGCCCATTGACACGGTCAATGTCGTGCCGGAGGCAGATCTGCCTCCGGCGGAGACTCCAAAATTTGACTTTTTCAGAGGTCTCGTTACATCTTAACTAGATTCAATTACGCCTGGCCTGTAAAAGCCCGCAGACTGCTTGTTCTCCTTTCTCTCGGGGACAACCTCCTTGGAAGTCCCTCTATCCGTCTCCTCTTCCTCCCACTCGTCCAGCGGAAACTCTTCTTCTATTACGCCCTCATCATTATTTCCCTCGGTTCCCGAATATGTCTCGCCCTGCTTCCGCCCTTGCGTGGTTGACCCGTCACTGTCTTCATTTGCAGCAGTTCCGGTAACGCCCTCAACCCCCTGTTCCGAAAGGGATTCGCACCACAATTCATCTTTCGGCACACCAATCAACAAAACCAGCACAAAAAAGCACCAAGCCAGTTTCCGCTTGTACATATCTCTATACAACCCGCTCGGAAAGACCAACCGCAATAAAATACTATATAGGACCTCTGAAAATTTAATCTAATTGCCTTTTAAACTGTAGCGGTCAAGCTCGCTCGACTTAGCGGTAGCAAACTTACGCAGAGCAAGCTCTGCCACTATAATCACACAGTACAAACCCTTTTTGGACGAGGCTTTTCCATTCAAATTGGCTTAGAAACCCTTGCAGAGCTTTCATATATCAACCCGCACCTTTTACGGACTTCATTTACCGCCGCTCCGTGTTACGCATACATCGGATAAGCTATACCGTCATTTCCATACAATCCAGAGGAATATGGCCGACGGCACTACGGCGGCTATGGTGAACGGCAGCCCTATCTTAACAAATTCCATAAACGACACGTGTATATTTCGTTTTTTAAGGAACCCGAGACCTACAATATTTGCTGAGGCGCCGATAGGGGTGATATTGCCTCCGAGACAAGAGCCTATCAAAAGCCCGAAGACCAGAAGTGTCTGCGAGCCGTGTATATCCTGTCCAAGCTGCTGCGCTACAGGAAGCATTGCCAAAATATATGGGATATTGTCAATAAAGGCAGAAAGAATGACGGACAAAAACACTATCAGGAAGAACGCCCTAAACAGGTTGTCGCCGCTGACATCCTCCATAATTACGGCAATGTCGTGAATCCAACCCACAGTGTTTAAGCTGCCTACGAGGACGAACACCCCCATCAGAAAGAAGGTTGTGCTCCAATCAAGTACAGTAATGAACTCCCGCATGTTGCCGCCAAACGAGGTCTCATACCATAGGAGGCCAACTACGCCAAAGACCATACATATTGCACCCGCAAGGTACTTAGACTCGGAATTAAAGAACGATGCAACAGCCAGGGAAACTATGAGAAGCACCAACATCCATGTAGGCACCCAAGAGCGAACTTTCTCCACCTCCATTACTTCCACCGGCTGCTTGTACCCTCTAAATAAAAGATAGAGGACACCAAGGGACGCCAGCGCCCCCAGCTCCACCGCGAAGAAGATGCTGGGCTTGCCCTGGTAGAAGAAGAAGTCGTTGAAGGTCATCCCCGTATCGCCGGCAAGGATCATACTGGGCGGGTCGCCAATAAGTGTCGCCGTACCCTGGAGGTTAGAACACATAGCCAGAGATATGATAAACAGGGTGGGGCAGACGCCGAGCCTGTCGGCAATCGCCAGCGCCACAGGCGCAACTATAAGGACGGTTGCAACATTTGCTGCAAAGATAGACAGAAAACTGGTCAGTCCACATACAAAGAGCATAGCCACGCATACATTACCCGACCTGTTTACCAGAAGCTCGGCAAGGTATGCCGGCACCTTAGAAAGTATAAAGAGTTCCGCTAAGACCAGCGTTCCTACAAAGATGCCCATAACGTTCCAGTTAATAGCCGCCAGGGCATCCCACGGGCCCATCGCCCCCAATAAAACAAGCAGTAAGGCACCCACACAGGCACAGAGGGCGTGGTGACTCGGAATAAATATAAACCCGATATAGGAGGCGATAAAGATGATTAAGACGATATACTTTTCCATGACCCTACTTCTCGAGAACCCTGAGAAACTCTGCCTCCGCCTCAGGCTTAGGCGGAGCATTCTGGTGGAGCAGAATGGCAACTTGTAGGGGCATCTGCCTTAGGCGAACAACGTGCCCATACAAGATTCTTAACCTCGCTCAGAGTGACACAGAGTATTGGGGTAATTTTTCAAGACTCTCTTCTCAGCCAAAAACAAAAGGAGACCTAAGAAAGCTCTCCCACGGCCTCCCTTGTGATACTTGAAAAGCGCCCTCTGCCAGACTGCCTCATTTTGTTGCTGCACGGGCACTCCTGGACCTACCTAATAGAGCGTCAACGCCACATTCCCTCTTTGTGCCTACTTTTTACCTGCTCGACTACGGTACACCCAAGCCTGGCGAGAATAGACAGAATATCCTGCCGTCAAGTCCGTGAAGCCGCTCAGGCGTGTGGCTAAGATGCCCATTCTAAAGCTCTTACAAGGCTTAATATCCAGACGGCTTATCCTTTTGTCTCTCTATTGCGCAGTCAGGGCATTTGCTACAGTCAGTTGGACACTTTTCATGTCTGCACTTTTCACACTTCGCCTTCTTCTCCTTCTCGCACGGGCATTCCAACGACTGTCCCCTGCAGTGCTCACAAGAGCACCCATATTTGCACGCACATTTCTTTGCCACCTCTTCGGCAAATGTGCTGCTGCCCTTCAGTACCCACGTACCCTGTCCGACACCAAGAGAGACAACTGCAAATAGTACCGTACATACCGCCGCAAAAGAGAGTTTTCTAAACATAAGAGACACCCCCATATAAAATAACTTCCTTATGACAAGAGACCTCTGCAAAAATCTGTATTTTCATCTATTCCATTTCAAATGTAGGGATGCGTTTATCGCATCCGCTTTTGAAGGGCTTAATAAATCAAGCCCCTACAAGAGGTTTCCAACCTAAAATACCGAGTTATGGTAAACGGTCACTATCATATAAATAACTGACAGGATGTCAATAGATAACGCCCCATTCTCAGATACGGACTTCGATATACTGCGGTAAGCAGGCCCATACAGGCAGGACATCCGAGTCTTTCAGGGTCTCCTTTTAAGCAAAAGATTGCTTTTTGGGTCTTCACCCAATAAAATCAGTCCCGTCTGCAACAACCTTTTTATCAGGAGGAGCCTTGAAAACCGAGGAAATATACAAGAAGGCATTAGAGCTCCATAAGTCCTATAAGGGAAAGATACAGGTCGTCAGCAAGGTGCCATTTAAGGGTCATGAGGACCTGGCCTATTACTATACCCCAGGGGTGGCCGCCGTTTGTGGACAAATTCTTAAGGACAAAGATTCTGCATACGAGTTCACAAATAAGGGTAATCTTATAGCCGTCGTTAGTGACGGGACGCGGGTTTTGGGCCTGGGAGACATAGGGCCGGAGGCAGCCATGCCCGTTATGGAGGGCAAGGCACTGCTCTTCAAGCTCTTCGGCGGCGTAGACGCCGTCCCAATCTGTATAAACACCAAAGACGCTGATAAAATAATAGAACTGATTCATCTGTTAAGACCCACCTTCGGGGGGATTAACCTCGAAGACATATCTAAGCCCAAGTGTTTCCATATATCCGACACGCTGGAAAAGACCTTGGACATTCCTTATTGGCACGATGACCATCACGGTACGGGCCTGGTAGTGTTGGCCGGAATGATAAACGCCCTGAAGGTGATTGGCAAAAAGCCAGAAGATGTAAGGGTAACGGTGGGCGGTACCGGGGCCGCGGGGATGGCCATTGTCCGCTTCCTTTTAAAGGGCGGAATCCGTGGGGAAAATATGATTGTCTTTGACACGGGGGGTATTATCTATAAAGACCGGGAGGGCGGCATGGACCAGTGGAAAGAAGAGATTGCACAAAACACGAACCCTGAGAAAAAGAAGGGCGGCTTATATGAGGCCCTGGAGGATGCCGATGCATTCGTAACGGCCACAAAGACCGGGCCGTGGATTAAAAGCGATGCCATAAAAAGAATGCACAAGGGTGGGATTGTCTTTTCCATGGCAAACCCGGTACCGGAAATCACCCCGGAGGAGGCGAAGAAGGGTGGGGCAAGGATAGTGGCTACAGGCAGGAGCGACTACCCTAATCAGATAAATAATGTATTGGGATTTCCGGGGGTATTCCGCGGGGCGCTGGACGTCAGGGCGAAGAAGATTAACAGAGAAATGATCTTGGCTGCGGCCGAGACCCTCGCCAAGATTGCCGAAGAAAATGGTCTGAGCGAGGAGAACATTGTCCCCAAGGCCACTGACCCGGAGGTAGGCCCCAGGGTTGCTGCCGCTGTGGCTACTGCAGCCGTAAAAAGCGGAGTTGCCCGCATAAAACTCTCCGAGGAAGATGTCATAAGAAATACGCGGCAGATGCTGGCACAGCACAAAATTTTTATGGAAAACATACGAGAAAGCGCCCTTTCAAACATCTGTGTATGAAACCCTGAAATGTCTTGGGCAGAAGCCGTGGGGTATGGCACACCTGCATTGGATAATAAAAAAGCAGGCTTAAAGCCTGCTTTTTAAATTACTAAATTTTGGTCACCTTCAGCCCTGCGGTTTACTGCCCGGGCCCTCGGAGTCGAATGTCGTAACGCCCTGTACCACCTTTTTCTTCTTTTCGTACTTTTCCTTCTTCTCTTTTTCTCTCTCCTCGATACCCAGAAGCTCTGCCACGGTCTCACCTTCCAGTATCTCTTCCTCCTCCAGCCTCTGGGCAAGAAGCTCTAGTCTGTCCCTGTTTTCTGATATCAGCCGATAGGCCTTTTCGTAGCTGTTCTTTATAATCTTGGAGACTTCTTCATCTATAAGGATAGCCGTGTTTTCGCTATATTCCTTCTCCTGCACCAGGTCATGACCTAAGAAGATATTGCCTGACTGCCTGCCAAACGTCTGTGGTCCAAGCTTTTTGCTCATGCCGAACTTGCATACGTAGTCTCTCGCCAGGCGCGTAACTTTCTCAAGGTCATTGTGCGCACCGGTGGAAATCTCCTCAAACACCAACGACTCCGCCGCCCTTCCGCCCAACAGGACACACAGCGTATCCAGAATCTCCGACTCGGTGGTTAGGTATTTGTCCTCCGTGGGTAACTGAAGCGTATAGCCCAGCGCTGCAGAGCCCCTTGGTATTATGGACACCTTATGCACCGGGTCCGTGTTCGGCAGTAAGGCCGCCACCAGGGTGTGGCCAGACTCATGATAGGCCACCGTTCTTTTCTCCTCTACGTTTAACACCCTGCTCTTACGCTCCGGACCGGCTATTACCCTATCTATGGCGTCCTCCATCTCGTCCATCTCTACACATTCCTTATTCCGTCTTGCCGCCAGCAGCGCCGCTTCATTTACCACGTTGGCCAGGTCTGCGCCGGAGAACCCTGGGGTGCGCTTGGCAATCGTCTTTAAGTCCACATCGGGACCAAGCTTCACGCTCTTTGCGTGAACCTTTAAGATGGCCTCTCTCCCAATCAGGTCCGGCCTGTCAACGGTTATTTGACGGTCAAACCTTCCGGGTCTCAGCAAGGCCATATCCAGGACGTCCGGACGGTTTGTTGCAGCCATTATTATGACACCCTTCTGGGAAGAGAACCCATCCATCTCAGCCAAAAGCTGGTTGAGGGTCTGCTCCCTCTCATCGTGTCCACCGCCCAGACCGGTGCCCCTCTGCCTGCCCACACTATCTATCTCATCAATGAAGACTATACACGGCGCCTTTTCCTTTGCCTGCTCAAACATGTCCCGTACCCTGGCGGCGCCCATGCCTACGAACATCTCCACAAAATCAGAGCCGCTTATAGAAAAGAACGGCACGCCAGCCTCTCCCGCCACAGCCCTGGCCAGCATGGTCTTTCCCGTACCGGGCGGCCCTATCAACAGTACACCTTTGGGTATCTTACCTCCTAACTTCTGGAACCGCTCTGGATACGAAAGAAAGGCAATTATCTCTTTGAGCTCCTCTTTGGCCTCATCACAACCCGCCACGTCCTCAAAGGTAGTCTTTTCCGACTCACTTTCCGCATAAAGTTTGGTCTTAGCCTTGCCGAAGGACATAAAAGGCGCACCCATGCCACCCATGCGCCTGAACAGGAAAAACCATATTACGCCCATCATGGCCAGCGGGAACAGCCACCACATCATGAAGTTCCTCAGGAAATTGTTCTCCGCCTCACCCTTGAAGGTTATATTGCTCGATTCCAACTCACTGACGAGCTTTGAGTCGTTAACCGATACGGTGACAAAGGCCACTTCCTCCCAGCCCTCACCCTCCTGCGCATGTCTTCGGTAGTGGCCTCTTATGTAGGTCTGCCCTACTGCACAGTCTACTATTTCGCCACTCTTAAGGTATTCTTTAAACTGCGTATACGTAATCTCTTCCGCCTTGGGCGTCACCATCACCTGTAACGCATACATAACTACCAGGAAGAGAAGCAGATACCCTATAGAAAAGGTGGCCTTAGACTTTGGCTTTTTTTGGGGTTTTTTGTCCATATTCTTACTATGTTTTACCAACCAGGTTTACTGCCGGAATCCTATAAAAGCGACATGGCCACAAAGCCTTATGTCGCTTCCCCGGGTATTCCAATTTATTATATGCAAAGGTCTCACGGATGTCAAAACAATATAAGGTGCTTTTCCATTGACATTTAGTACCGTTTATGTCTAAATTGGGTGCGTCACTTTTGTTGGTAGAGGAAATCCCACCTACACACATCCGAAATTACTAAGCAGGAAATTTCCTGTCGGGGCGTGGCGCAGTCTGGTTTAGCGCGCTACCTTGGGGTGGTAGAGGTCGTGGGTTCGAATCCCGCCGCCCCGACCATTTGTTCTCAAGACCTAGCTTATGGGTAGCGCAGGGCTTCTTGCCCTGCGCTAGGGCTAATACAGTAAGGACTTTGGTCAAATGAGAACGCCCTGGTTTATTAGAATCGTTGTCCTGGCAGCGTTACTCGGCGCAGTAACGTCCCTAAGCTGCGGGAAAAAGCCCGAAGAACAGCCAGAACTCCAGCCCATCAAGGTGCGGCCCTCGGATACCAGCAAGGCCGTACAGATACCGCAAAGTCCCTACCTTGTTATTCCCAACGAACTCGTGGTCATGCTCAAGGACGGCGAGACCGTCGAGTCGTTCTCCGAATCCGTGGCAGGCAAAGGAATCAAGGTGGTCGGCTACATCCCGGACTTCAACATCGTACAGGTTGAAGTCCCGTCGGAGGAACGCGAGACGCTGAAGAATGAACTTGCGCGAAACCCACTGGTCAAGGTGGTCTCCTATCAGACGGTGTACGGCGCCAATGCCGCGCCAAACGACCCCGCACTTATCAATGATAACGTCTGGGACGACTGGGGGCTGAAGGCCATCGGGGCAGAGGCGGCCTGGGACGTCACCCGCGGAGACCCCAATGTAATCATCGCCATAGTGGACACTGGAATGCTGATAGACCACGAGGAATTGAAGGGAAGGATTGTGTCCCCCAAATCCTTCTTTTCAGACGACGGCGTACGACAGGTCGGCAGCCCCGATGACATGATGCACGCCACACACGTGGCCATAATTGCGGCGGGGAGCGGCAATAACGGCCTCGGCACAAGCGGCGTAGCCCCCGGCTGCCGCATCATGCCGGTCCAGGTATTATATGAT
>Ga0156219_1106_pt1 | contig 15832 bp, 13 predicted proteins | sample RifCSPlowO2_12_FD_107867 | JGI IMG/M metagenome (GOLD analysis project Ga0156219, IMG submission 107867) | Planctomycetes bacterium RIFCSPLOWO2_12_FULL_50_35 | reverse complement strand
CTGCCAGTGGTGTGGTGCCCGGGCCGCAGTCTATCCTCATGCTCTCGAGGCGGAAGACCGGCGGGCTCTCCTCAAGTATGTTTATCACAAGCGCCTCTATGTCCTCGTCGTGGATGTTCTTTTTTCTGTCGCCCAGGACCTTGAACTCGTTGAATGCCTCTTCCAGTTCGTTTTTATCGAGGTGCCCGTATCCTAACTCCTTGATTCTCTGCATAAAGGCGTTTCGCCCGGAGAGTTTTCCCAGGGGGAGACGGGTCTTTCCGCGTCCGATATCCTCGGGCCTCATTATCTCGTAAGTGGTTCGTTCCTTGATGATGCCGTCTTGATGCACGCCTGAGGAATGTGCAAAGGCGTTCTCTCCGACTATCGCCTTGTTCCTCTGCACTCGAAGACCGGTAAGGCTGCTTACCAGGCGGCTGGTGGTCATTATCTCCTGGGTGACGATGCCGGTGGTGTAGTTGTAAAAGTCCTTGCGGGTGTTGAGGGCCATGACTATCTCTTCGAGGGCGGCGTTGCCTGCCCTTTCGCCTATTCCGTTTAAGGTGCATTCCACCTGGGCAGCCCCGGCCTTTATGGCGGCAAGCGAATTGGCAACGGCCAGCCCCAGGTCGTTGTGGCAGTGAACGCTTATGGCGGCTTTGCTTACGTTCCTGACCTCTTTTATGAGATACTCAATCAGCCTGGCGAATTCCTCCGGTACTGCATATCCCACGGTGTCGGGGATGTTGACCACGGTGGCCCCGGCGTCTATTACCGCCTCTACCACCTCGCGCAGGAATTCGGGTTCGGTCCTTGAGGCGTCTTCCGGCGAGAACTCTACGTCGTCGGTGAACCCCTTTGCGTACCGTACGGCGCGAGTGGCCAGTCTAAGAATTTCCTCCTTTGCCTTCTTGAGCTTGTGCCGTCTGTGGATTTCGGAGGTGGCAAGAAATACGTGTATCATGGGCTTCTCTGCGCCCTTAACGGCCTCGGCGGCACGGTCTATATCTTTCTCCAGTGTGCGGGCGAGCGCCTGAATGCCGACGCCTTTTACCTCGTCCGCGACTGCCTTGACGGCATTGAAGTCACCCGGAGAGGCGATGGGAAAACCTGCCTCTATGACGTCTACTCCAAGGCGCGCAAGTTGGTGAGCTATCTGGAGTTTCTCGTGGAGGTTGAGGCTCACACCCGGGGACTGCTCGCCGTCTCTCAGGGTGGTATCGAGTATGGTGATTCGACTCATTATTTAACCGCCTTAAGGGACAAATAGCATTATGAAATTTATTTTACCTTAAGGTTAGGGTAATCACAACTATTTTGCATTTATCCAGTGCATCTTTTGGCGGAGTTCCTTGCCTACCTTTTCAAGGAGGAGTTCCTTTTCATTTTTACGAAGGGCGTTGAACTTGACTCCTCCGGTCTTATTTTCCATGACCCATTCCTTGGCAAACTGACCGTCCTGGATTTCTTTGAGTATTTTCTTCATCTCTTTGCGGGTATGATTATCGATCACCCTGGGTCCCCTTGTAAGGTCTCCGTATTCGGCGGTGTTGCTTACAGTGTTTCTCATGTGGGCGAGACCGCCTTCATAGATCAGGTCTACGATTAGTTTTATCTCGTGCACGCACTCAAAGTATGCGAGTTCCGGCTGATAACCAGCCTCGACCAAGGCATCAAAACCTGCCTTTATCAGGGCCGATACGCCGCCGCAGAGCACCGTCTGTTCCCCAAAGAGGTCTGTCTCGGTTTCCTCTGCAAAGGTGGTCAGAATGACGCCGGCCCGGGTGCCTCCTACGCCCTTGGCAAAGGCCAGGGCAGTGTCTTTTGCCGTACCGGATGCATCCTGGTGTATGGCCATAAGACAGGGCACCCCGCCTCCCCTTTGATATTCCGACCTTACCAGGGTTCCCGGCCCCTTCGGGGCGATCATTATGACGTCAATACCGTCGGGTGGCACTATCTGTTTGAAGTGTATGTTAAATCCGTGGGAAAAGCTGAGGGTCTTGCCCTTTCTCAGGTGAGGTCCAATCTGGGAATCGTAGACGGAGACATGAACCTCGTCCGGCAGTAATATGTGTATGATGTCCCCTGCCTTTGTGGCCTCCTCGATGCTTACAGGGCTAAAGCCATGGGACATGGCCGATTCGTAGCTGCGCCCGCCGGGCCTGAGACCTATGAGGACGTCGAGTCCGCTGTCCCTGAGGTTTTGGGTCTGGGCATGCCCCTGACTGCCGTAACCTATGACCGCTATTTTCTTATCCTTCAAATGTTTCAGGTCTGCATCACTGTCATAGTAGATTGTTGCCATCTTATTTTGTTCCCCTTAACATAGCGATTTGGCCCGTTCTGGCTGTTTCCTTTATACCGTAGGGCTGAAGTAGTTTTAACATCGCCGCTACCTTGTCCTCCGTACCGGAGAGTTCCACTATCATCTCTTTCTGTCCCACGTCAACGATTTTTCCTCTAAAGATGTCCACGACCTCTAGTATTTCGTTCCTTTTCCCCGGCGGGGCGTTGACCTTGACCAGCATCAGGTCTCTCTCTACGTACGGCTGGTTTGTGAGGTCGCTTACCTTTAACACGTCTATGACCTTGCCGAGCTGTTTTCTGACCTGCTCGAGCACGGCGTCGTCCCCATTGACTACGATGGTAAGCCTGGAGAGGTTGGGATTATCGGTCTCGCCGACATTGAGGCTGTCTATGTTGAATCCCCTGCTGCTGAAGAGGCCGACAATCCTGGCCAGGACGCCCACCTTGTTTCCAACTATTGCGGTTATCGTGTGTTTCATGGTTGTAATAGTAGTTAATCTAGGCCATGCCGCCTATCATTCGATTGATGGCCTGGCCTGTTGGGACCATGGGGAAGACGTTTTCTTCCGCCGTTACTTTGAAGTCCATTACTACGGGCCCCTTTATGGAAAGGGCCTCCTCGATGACGGGTCTGACGTCCTTTTTCTTATCAATCAGGAAACCTCTTGCGCCATACGCCTCCGCTATCTTGACGAAATCCGGGTTGTCGTGCAGTCTTGTGTGAGAATACCGTTTGTTGTAAAAGAGTTCCTGCCACTGACGGACCATACCCAGGTATCCGTTATTTAATATCGCCACCTTTACGGGCAGCTTGTAGTGCACGGCAGTGGCCAGCTCCTGGATATTCATCTGGAAGCTTCCGTCACCCGCAATGTCAATTACCGTTTTGTCGGGACACCCCAACTGTGCGCCTATTGCGGCCGGGAATCCGTAGCCCATGGTCCCAAGCCCGCCTGAGGATATGAACGTGCGGGGCCTGGTAAACGTGTAATAATGCGCCGCCCACATCTGGTTTTGACCCACCTCGGTGGTTATTATGGCATTGCCGTTTGTGGCCTCGTATATCTGTTCGACGACGTACTGTGGCTTAACGTCGTCTCCCTTATTGTCGTAGGAGAGGGGGTATTTTTCCTTCCACTCGTTTATTTGATCGAACCACTCCTTCCTTTCCTCAAAGCGCACGTGTTTCACAAGTTCGATAAGTATGTTCTTGGCGTCGCCCACCACAGGGATGTCTACCTGGACGTTTTTACTTATGGAAGCCGGGTCTATGTCAATATGGATGATTTCGGCATTTGGCGCGAATTCGTCAGTCTTTCCGGTGACCCTGTCGTCGAAGCGCGCGCCAACTGCTATGAGCAGGTCTGATTCTTGAACGGAATGGTTGGCATAGCCGGTACCGTGCATTCCCAGCATCCCAAGCGAAAGAGAATTGGTCTCGGGAAATCCCCCCAGGCCCATGAGCGTGGTGGTGACGGGCACATTGGCCTTCTCTGCTAGTTCAAGAAGCTCCTGTGAGCATCCCGAGAGGATGATGCCGCCTCCGGTGTAGAGCACGGGCCGTTTGGATTTGTTTATCGCCTCGGCGGCCAGCTTGATCTGCCTCGGATTGCCGTAGTATCTGGGCTTATAACCGGGCAGGTCAATAGCTCCCGGCGGTGCGCTGTCCGAACACTTCATGGTTATGTCAACGGGGAGGTCTATCACGACCGGGCCGCATCTGCCTGTACTGGCTATGTAGAATGCTTCATGTATTATCCGTGGCAAATCGTCCAGACGGTTCACAAGATAGCTGTGTTTGGTAATAGAGCGCGTTATGCCCATCACGTCGGCTTCCTGGAAGGCGTCGTTCCCTATAAGGTTGGTCTTTACCTGTCCCGTGATGGCCACGATGGGTACGGAATCCATGAAGGCGGTGGCGATGGCCGTTGTGAGATTGGTGGCACCCGGTCCGGAGGTCACCATGCAGACCCCCACCTTGCCCGTCGCCCTGGCGAAACCGTCCGCTGCGTGTCCGGCGCCCTGTTCGTGCCTGGTCAGTATGAATTTTATGGGTGAGCTGTAGAGGGTGTCAAAAAGGGGCAAGACTGCGCCACCCGGTATGCCGAAGACGTACTCCACCCCCTGATTGATTAGCGTATCTATAAGTATCTGTGCGCCTGTCTTTGCCATTTTGTTCAGAAAATCTTTCGAGACCTCTGCAAAAGTACCAAAATTGAAGATGTAAATGTAGCCGCACCCTTTACGGGTGCGCCTCCCCTCTATCAAGAGGGGTAGGGGGTGTGTTAAAACGCAGGCTAAAGCCTGCGGCTACCCATTGAATTGATGATTAAACTATTTTTTCAGAGATCTCCTTTCGTTATGAAAATGAAATATAATACGAGAGCGAAAAGGATGGGTCGCCGTCACAAAACAAGGGGGCCTAGAAAGCTTGGCTTGCCGGTGGGCGACTTAGGTGGCTACACCTACTAAGCGCGTCGCCACCAGGCATCGGGATACGGTGGGCCTTAGATCAGGGCAAAATGCCCTCTCCAAAACGTGGCTCCTGGTTTCCTTCGACATATTCTTCATCGTAATCAATATCTTCATCCGTCATCTTGGTAGGTTTATATCCCGGTTGGGCAGATTTCTTTAATTCTTCCTTATAGGCTGTTAGTACACGTTGTTGTATATATTCTCGGCATGTTGAATTTATCGGATGAGCAGTGTCTGCGTAGAGCTTTATCTTTCCTCCGGAATAATCCTGGTTCTTCAGTCCGCGTCTCTCATCCAGTCTTGCACCGCACTCGCCGCAGTAGCTTGCCCGCATATGGTTCTTCCCGGCGCATTTTGAGCACCTGTCGGTTAGTTTCCTGCTGGGCATGGCCACGAAGGCCCCTTTTTGGCCCTCAATGATCTTCAAATCTCTTACTACAAAATCATTGTCGATGGTAATGCTACAGAAGGCTTGCAATCTGTTTCTCTTGGCTTCGGTAAGTTTCACCCTAACTTCTGTAATCTCCACGGTACATCCCCCCCTCTTTTTACTCAAGACGGCGCAGTAGGCTATAGGTTTGATACTACAAAAGCCTTCTCTATTCCCAGTTTGTCTAACTGTTCTTTGACGTTTTTCGCCTCCCTCTGGTTTTCACAGTGTCCGTAGATGGCCGATCCACTTCCTGATAGCAGTACCCCGTCTGAAAGGTAGCTTTCAAGAAGGCTTTTATATCTTCGAAGCTCTGGATACAACTCCAAAGCGGCTTCTTCTAGTCTGTTAAAGAGCGAGATGTTTAGAGCATTAACATTGTCCGACGAAAGTACGTCAAGTATAAAATTAACATCTTTTCTTTTTATTGTCAAATCAATTTTCAGGTTCTTGTAAACGCTGGCGGTAGAAATCTTTATGTCAGGGTAAAGGATTACGTACGAAAACCTGCGCCTGACCTCCAATGGGGTTACAATCTCTCCCCTACCCTTGCACAGGGCGGTACCGCCCTTTATGAAGAAGGGGACGTCCGAACCCAGTTGCGCGGCCATATCCATTAATCTTGTCCCACTCAGTTGTGTGTTCCATAAGGTGTTCAGGCCTTTCAGTACGGCTGCGGCGTCGGAGCTCCCGCCCCCAAGTCCCGCCGCTATGGGAATCCTTTTCACCAGGTGAATCCGGGCACCCCCTTTTATACCGGTTTCCTTCTGGAATACACGAACGGCCTTCCATGCCAGGTTGTTTTCATCGCACGGGATGTCAGGTTCGGTACAGGTAAGTTCTATGCCTTGGTCTGTTACCTCCAGCGTCAGCGTATCTACCAGGTCTACCGCCTGCATGACCGTCTCCAGCTCGTGATAGCCGTCTGGTCTCTTCCCCAGCACTTCCAGGAAGAGGTTTATCTTCGCCGGGGCGGTCAAAGTAATGGTCTTTTTTGGATTCAATGGTCCTACGCTTACCTCTATGGAAAACAGATTCTTCGCTCAGAATGGCACAGAGTATTAGACTTAGGGATATATTGCGATACGTCCCTACTAGTCCGGAAGGTGCCAGAAGCCCAGGTGGGTGGCGTCGTAGCCCCTCTCGTCAAAGCGGACAAGCTTGCCTATGTTGTCAGGAATTTCAGCCCACTTGGCCCTGTACTCAATCACGACTATGCCGGGGTATCTCAGTATATCATGCTCTGCAAGACCCTCAAGGAGCTGGAGCAGCCTTTTTTTGTCCTTTGCGTTTTCAATGATCTTGTATGGGGGGTCTACAAAAGATAACTCGAAGTATTCGCCTTTCTTCACAAGGTAGGACAAGACCCTGAATACGTCCATCTTGAGTATTCTCCCTCTGGACTCCAGCCCTGCGGTGCGAAGATTCCTGTTTATGTAGGTTATTGCCGAGGTGTTGTTCTCAATGAACAGGCAGGACTGCGCGCCCCTGCTGAGCGCCTCTATACCCACAGCCCCCGTGCCGGCAAAGAGGTCGAGGACGGGACGGTCTATTACAATCTCGCCCAGTATGCTGAAAAGGGATTCTTTTACCCTATCCCGTGCCGGCCGTATCTCCAAGCCCCTGGGACAGGACAACCGCCTCCCTTTTGCCGTGCCTGCGATTACGCGCATGTTATTGCTATACAAACTGCAGGGGCAACCCCCTGTAGATGCCCCTTTTTTATAAGAAGCGGGTGTCGCAGGGCTTTAGCCCTGCGACACCCCGAAGGGAATTGGTGCGTCCAGGCGCACCCCACGGGAACTCCAAAGCCTGAATCAACGACCGTAAAGGTCGTTGTCTACCCATTAAATTTGTGCCAAAGGCGCATCTCCGCCAGAGGCGGATGACCCGCTTCGCTCAGAATGACGCGTGGTTTTAGAACAACTTTTCATAGGTTCCGTTAGGTGTATTTTTGTTGATTTTATTATATAATAGTGTTTGGTGCAAGTACTGGATTATTACGGCACTTAAAAACGTTTGACTTTTATGATACTTCAAAATATAATCCGTCTTTTGAATAAATGGACCTATAAAGTGTGAAGGTTGTAGCAGTATGGAAAAAGACTTAACTACCCTCCGTGAACGCCTCGTAAGCCTAAGAGACTCTCTTTGACCTGGATACCAGGGAAAAAGAACAAAGACAGCTGGAGAAGGAGATAGCCTCCGGCGACCTCTGGAGAGACAAACAAAAGGCCCAGGAAACCTTGAAAAAGCTCAAACGTCTTAAGGAGATAACTACGCCACTTAAAGAACTGGAGAGCACCTGGGAAGATATCGTTGTGCTCGCCGAGTTTGCTGACGAGGACAAAACGATCGTGCCGGAGCTGGAACGAGATGTGCGGGCCTTTCAAAAGAGGCTGGAAGGGGTTGAAATCAGGGCCTTGCTCAGCCATCCCTACGACAGCAACAATGCGTATCTCAGCATACATGCCGGTGCTGGAGGTACGGAGTCGTGCGACTGGGCCGCAATGCTGCTGAGGATGTATACACGGTGGATGGAGAGGAACGGATACGTTCATGAGGTGGTGGACCTGCAGCCGGGCGAGGAGGCTGGCGTTAAGCGTGTGGTTGTGCATGTGAAGGGTGAATGGGCCTATGGGTATCTCAGTGCAGAGGTTGGCGTGCACAGACTTGTCAGGATATCCCCCTTTGATGCGAACCAGAGGCGTCACACGTCCTTTGCGGCAGTAGATGTTGTCCCTGAGATGGATGAGGGGGAAGAGGTGGAGGTGCGGCCGGAGGACATAAAGGTTGATACGTTTCGGGCGGGCGGCGCCGGTGGACAGCACGTGAATAAGACGTCCTCTGCCGTAAGGATTACTCACCTGCCCACGGGGATTATAGTCCAGTGTCAGAACGAGCGTTCCCAGCACAAGAACAGAAAGACGGCCATGAGTATGCTGATGGCGAGGCTTTATCAGTTGAGGGAGAAGGAGAGAGAGAAGGAAAGAGACGCGCTCTACGACGAAAAAGGGGAGATAGCCTGGGGCCACCAGATACGGTCCTATGTGCTCCATCCATATAACATGGTGAAGGATTTGCGCACGGATAAAGAGACCGGCAACACGCAGGCGGTGCTTGACGGGGGAATTGACGATTTTATAGATGCCTATCTCAGGCAGAAACTTGCAAAGCAGGGGCCTTCAGTGGTCAGGGCCCCCTAATGAAACGAAACAAGGAAGGGGTATAGATGGATTATTCTCTAAAGCAGGTTGACCGGGAGGTCTGGCTGGCAATTCAGGGAGAGTTGGAGCGTCAGCAGTTTCATCTGGAGCTTATAGCCTCCGAGAACTATTGTACCCCTGCCGTTCTTGAGGCCCAGGGTTCCGTCCTTACAAATAAATATGCCGAGGGCTATCCCAACAAGAGATATTACAGCGGCTGCGATAACGTGGACACGGTGGAGCGTTTAGCGATGGAGAGGGCCAAGAAGCTCTTTGGCGCCGAACACGTCAACGTTCAGCCCCACTCAGGCTCACAGGCCAATATGGCAGTTTATTTTGCAGCCCTCTCGCCCGAGCACAAGGTGCTCGGGATGGACATAAGGCATGGTGGACACCTTACTCACGGATTTAAGAAAAATTTTTCGGGGCAGATATATGAGGCCGCTACGTATGGCGTTGACAGGGAGACAAAGCTCCTGGACTACGACGCCATTATGGAGAAGGCGCGGAGTTTCCGTCCTGACCTGATTATTGCGGGCGCCAGCGCTTATTCCCGCACGATAGATTTTGCGAAATTTAAGGAGATTGCGGACGAGGTGGGCGCTCTTTTGCTGGTGGACATGGCGCACATAGCCGGGCTTATAGCAGGCAAACAACACCCAGACCCCGTGCCGTATGCAGATTTTGTAACGTCCACCACCCATAAGACGCTCGGCGGGCCGCGCGGTGGCTTCATACTGTGTAAATCAAAGTATGCGGCGAAGATTGACCAGATGGTCTTTCCGGGCATGCAGGGCGGCCCCCTTATGCACATCATTGCGGCCAAGGCCGTGGGCTTCAAGGATGCCATGACCGACGAATTCCGCGACCGCCAGAGACAGACCGTGATAAACGCACGGGCCCTTGCGCAGGAGCTTATGAACAGGGGCTACGAGGTGATTACCGGCGGCACGGATAACCACCTGTTCCTGCTCGACCTTACCAATAAAGACATCTCGGGCAGAGACGCCCAGGAGTGTCTGGCACAGGTGGGCGTCTACGTAAACAAGAACCTCATCCCATTTGATGAGAGAGGGGCCTTCGAGACCAGCGGTATCCGTCTGGGTTCTGCCGCCGCCACCACGCGAGGGATGAAAGAACAGGAGATGGCCTCAATCGCAGGATGGATAGACCGGGTCCTTTCGTCCCCTTGGGATGAAGACGTCAAAAAAAATGTTAAGAAAGAGGTGGCAGACTTCTGCGCCGCTTTCCCCGTTTACGAGAATGGGACAGTCTATGCGCCCCTTTTAGAGGGGTTGCCCGCCGAAAAATCATAACCATAATGAAGCCCTTTAGAAGGATTTCTGTCCTGGGCAGCGGTGGCTGGGGCACCGCCCTGTCGCTCTTACTCCATAAAAAGGGCTACGATACCCTGCTCTGGGGTAACACTCGGGAGTATGTTGAATTCCTGAAGAAAAAGAGGGAAAACGTCAAGTACCTCCCCGGCGTTTCCATCCCCGCCGACCTTCCACTTACCAGCGACCTGAGTCGGGCATCCGATGGCAGAGAACTTATCGTGGTGGCCGTTCCCACCCCGTATCTCAGGTCTGTCATGAAAAGATTTAAGCCCTACTACGTAAACGGCACTGCGGTATTGAGTGTGGTTAAAGGCATTGAGAACGAGACACTCTTGCTTGCGAGCCAGGTGATAAAGGACGTTCTTGGAGATGTTCCTGTGACACTCATGATGGGGCCTAGTCACGCGGAGGAGGTGGCGCGGGGACTGCCTACCACTGCGGTCGTCTCCGGCGGAGAGATGTGCGAGGAGATACAAAAAGTTTTCTTTACGGACCGGTTTCGGGTTTACACCAATCCCGATACGATAGGCGTGGAGGTGGGCGCGGCGGTGAAGAACGTTATCGCCATCGCCGCCGGGATATGCGAGGGGTTGCAGTTCGGGGACAATACCAAGGCAGCCCTCATCACAAGGGGCTTGGTGGAGATAAGCAGGTTGGGTGTCAAAATGGGCGGACAGAAGGCCACATTCAGCGGGCTTACCGGACTCGGCGACCTTATTACTACTTGTATCAGCCCCTATGGGAGAAATAGACGCGTTGGCCTGGAGATTGGTAAGGGCGAGAAGATAAAAGAGGTGCTGGAAGGTATGGAACAGGTAGCCGAAGGCGTCTTTACAACACGCTCGGTCAACTTATTGGCTAAGAAGCACGAAGTAGATATGCCTATCTGCCGAGAGATCTACAGTATTCTATACGAAGACAAAGACCCGCGTACTGCGGTAGGCGATTTGATGATGCGCACCCCAAAGGCTGAACTGGAGGAACTGGAGTAGGCGCCTGTTACAGGCATTTTGTCTCACCATGCCGAAATGGTCGGAGGATTGGTGCACTCCTCTTCCCGCGAAATAATCCTCTATTGTCCGGTTGTCTCTATACCTTGCATATACAGATGAGGGGCTTTCTGTTACTGGGTAAGGGGGCTTGGACTGCGCCGGTTATGGAAGGGTTGAAGCCTTCGCTCCAACAAATAGAGGTGCTACAGCCTCAAGTGGGTCATAGCGCTGAAAGGAGGTAAATATCGCTATGATTGAGACTGCAGCACCTCTAAAAATATTATCGCACGGAAGGTGATCGACCTGCAACAAGGAAACCTGCCAGTGAAGTGTTCTGACAACCTGTTTCTTCTTGCCGTAAGCCGCCTGCGGCGGGTGTAAACTTAGTGGTAGATAAGCCCACAAATGCCTCTTATCTTAGACAGAGGACTCTACAAAAGTCTGTTAATACCTTTAAATTTTTCCCCTTCCTTGAGGGGATGAGACCTCTGCAAAACTCTATAGGTTTCTTTAATGCCCCCCTCCTTTGAGGGGAGGGGGGAGGGTGATACTCTAACATCCTAAGTATACTTGGTGTAAATAAATATGCTAAGCCGCCCCCACCCTTACCATTCCCCCTCAAGGGGTAGGAAAATCTGGTTTGAACCCCGTAAAGCACATTTTCAGAGGTCTCGAGATAGGGAAGATGATTATCTTGTTTACCTAAATCAGCTTAATAGAGAAAGATACAGGAATGGAGTTGTTAAGGGATCTCAAACGGACTGTGGCGGCGGGAAACTTTGATGGACAGGTTTTGAAAATTGCGTGGGATTTAGTTCAGCAACGGTACCCCCACGGGGATTTGAACCCCGGTCTCCAGGCTGAGAACCTGGCATCCTGGGCCGCTAGACGCTTAGGGGCGAAAGCCCTCCTAAGCTTGTCAACGGGGGGCTTATGGTGAAACAAAATTTAGCCTTGCAATACTAACTTGCACCAAGGCTTTTCATTTCTCACAAACTAGCAGCTTACGACCTTCTGGATATGAATCAAAGACTTGAATTTTACGGAAGTGACTGGAAAGGTGCTTGACCAGGGTTTCGAGGGAATACCAGTCAAACCGTTCGTCCCAATGGGCCCTTACGTACTCATCCTCCCGAGGAACGAATTCTAGAAGCACCCACTTATCCGAGAAGGCACTTAAGGCCTCTGCCAGACGGTCAAAGTTTTGCCACTGTTTTAACACCAAATGATGGATTAAGGAAAGACACAATACTCCCTCGCACTTTAGACGCTCAATTGCAGATGGAAATTGCTTACAGCACCATCCAAAACTTGGTGAGGGGTTTATGAAATCCATTACTAATGGAGTAACATAAAGCCCTTTTTCTTTCGCCTTGTAGTAAAGTTGAGATATACAAGATTCATCCTTATCCAAGGCAACAACCTTGGCTCCTTTTTCTGCCGCCATTATAGAATAGTATCCTGTATTACAACCTATATCTAAGACTGTCTTAGGGCTTAATCTATCCAAGACATTAGAAATAATTTTTTGCTTTGCATTCGGATTACGTGTGTCCTCAAGAAGAGGAAACTTTTCCTGATAATAATTGGACCAGTGTGTTCTCTGGGCAGAAACGTTTATTGATTCTACATCCCTTCGAAGGGTACTTAGAAACTTGATACGCAAGGCAGGGGTATTAAATTTGTTATGAAGCCGCCCACCCTGATTACGAAATTTGGCCTGCCAGTTGGGAGGCAAAGCATTAAATATCCGCTCTAATAAAGAGGGCAAAATTATCCTAAACATTATTCTGGGACGAGTTAATTTGTATGAAACGGGAATTGCATTAAGGAAATCGTTGTCTTGCACACCTTCCCAATAATGCATAAGCAGAGAACGGACTATTTTCCCCTTGCCATTTGAATGTAAGTATAATGGATATAAGAAGAACCGACAGAATTGGTGATACGCCCCCCAGATTAAATCAGGGTCAACTGGAATAATAGAGCAAATGTCCACAAAAACAGGTTTGGTGCCTTCGAAGTATACATTCCATGGATAGGCATCCTGCAAGGTCAAATTAGATTCTGCCAGCTTCAGGTTGATATCCAATGTCAGTAAGGCGACCTCTTTAAGCATGGGAGCCGGCCATTCTGTACAATAGGTTTGAAAGGATATTTTACTGTGCTTCAGGACCAGGTCGCAATTTTCTATACCGAAAGACGTACGTTCTGTTTTAACGAGCAACCCTTTATCCTGCAGCTCTTTAAAAACTTCTTTTTCCCAGAGTTCTAGGTAAAAAGGGGCCATTTTTGGACTTATGGCACGGAATATCTCTCCTTTCCATTCAAAGACCCTCCCATTCGGATCAATATAAGAGGTAGGATTAAAAGAGACTTCTTCTATTGGAATTTTTATCATAATAGGGCATGCTACGAAATAAATATGTAGCGTAGAAAGCGTCTGTGGATAACGATTACCTGAAGCACAGTCCTTTTGGATAGCAGGTCGCCAGCCTTCTCAAATCATAAATATCCACGCCACGGCGAAGATTACTTTAACACTCCGATCTTAATTAAGAGGTTCTTAATAGGCCTTAGTACGCTGCTAATTACTGTCGCAACCTTGTTTCTAAAAAATGCTAAAAAACCGATAATGGCAGAGAAAAACAAAAAAAGTACCTGGAAAATATACCCCCCCGTTCCAGGGTCAACGTACGCATATGCCTCTTTAGGATAAAGGATGAACAGCACTAACAGGAGAATGTTAATGAACATTTTCTTGGGCATCTCACTTTTCTACCATTTTGTTAGGCTTCTTACGGTTGTGAATAAGTTCTCGCAGCCGCGCCGCAACATCCGGCTCTTCACAAAGAATATCTTTTAACTCGTTCGGATCCTTTTCAAGATTATACAATTTTTCCGTCCCGTGTGGAAGTCGTACAAATTTGTAATTCCCTTGAAGCACAGCAAGCTTCCCTCCACTCATAGAATACGTTGCCTTATTACCATTGGAAATTTTCCCTTGTATGTATGGTAGCAGAGATTTTCCTTCCGCCCAGGAAGGGATGGGCTTACCGAGAATGTCTATGATAGTGGGGACCAGGTCTACCTGCCCTGCCAGGACAGATATACGAGAGCCGTCAGATTGACCTGGAAAGTGGATCAATAATGGGATGCGGAGTTCCGGCTCGTATAATTGCGGGCTTTGTCCATGATACAGATAACCTTTTTCAAAGGATTCCCCATGGTCTGAGCTGACAATAATCAGACTATTATCGTACAATCCTTTTTCTTTCAATGTTTCAAGGAAAGAATGGAAGCAAGCGTCAACATACAAGATAAATTCGTCGTATCTTGCTCTCATTTTATCCACATAGGGCTGTTCAGATTCTTCGTAGGTAGGACTTGGGTGGCTAAGGTCCTCCTCGCCCGGCAAAAAGGTTCCCTTGAATGGTGGCGGTGGCAGATAAGGGAGGTGAGGAGGAAGTATATGAGTCCACATGAAAAAGGGGCGTTGTTTAAGTCCCCCCAAACACTGCACGGCGCCTGCAAATAGAGGAGCGGTTTTTCCACTAAAAAGTAGTTGTGCCCAGGGTAAGGGTGGTAAAAGTGGGTGAAAATTTCTACCGCATATCTCGTAAAAAAAAGAACCCAGCTTACCATGCACCCAGTCATTTCTGGCCGCATCAAATTGCGTCTCCATAGCAATCTCCCGGCCGGTACCAGCCACAGCTACGGTGTAGTAGGATCCCTTGAGTTCAGTCGCGATGCTCTGTATTTTTTGTGGTAGGGCGCCGGTCAGGTCCATTGGTAGCAGTGAACTATCTTTTGTGACTTGTGACCATGGATGCTTCCCGGTCAAAACGCCTGTTAGGGCTATTGATGTGCTAGGGCATATAGAACGCATATTTTCAAAGACATAACACTCCTTAGCAAATTCTTCCATATAAGGTGTAGTTCTACGATGATAACCATATAAAGACATATCCCTTGTAGTCATTGAGTCAAATGTAATAAGGAATACATTAGGCTTACCTTCATTAGCCTCCACCCCATTCAATTCAGTAATACAGTAAGTAACAAGACCTGGCCCTATATATATCAATATACCCAAGGAAAAAGAGAGACACGGTATCCATGATAATGCAACCACATTATTAAACCATTGTTTTAATGCCCTATAAAATTGCGTATAAACCTTAATAGCAACAGCAAGCGTCGCTAAAAGGATAATACTACCTAACCAATAATTGTGAGAGAGGGGATTGCTTGGAGGTAGAAACCTACTTATACCGGCCATAATAGAGTCGACAAATGTGAGTCCTACTAGAGCTGCACACACCACCTCAACCGCATCCTTAAAAAGGGTATCTGTAAGTGCCGTAAGTCGCATTAGAGTGGTCATCACAACAGATACCCCAGCTAGCACAAGAACTACCACCAAGATCAAGAACCATGAGAAAGCTGTAACTCTCAAAATATCTAAGTGACTGGAAGAGTAACGGTAACCGTCGTAGTATTGTGAAAGCTCTAGAATAAGCACAAGGAAACCCGTTGTGAGGAATATCTTGAGAAAGGCTATGTAGTCTTGCTTTATTGAATGGTTTTGCAATGTAGTGTGGGACATATTGTAAATATGACCTTAAAACCTATTTATAAGTTAACTCTGCTTTGTCGCTGTGCCTCTTTTCGTAGGACTGATTTACGATATGATGTGCGTTCTCTTTTGATTTCAAGATACTGATAACCAGTGACCTGCTTCCATTTCTAGTACAAGTATTTAAGTTAGCCTTGTAATGCCTATCGCACAGTGTATGGGTGCAGTCTCAAAGCTGTACAACATGGGGTGGGTCTCCTCTGTTGCCATAGGAAGATGACCCGCAAAACTGTATAATCCCCTAGAAATATACCATCTATGCTATTTTTGCAAGTACTTTCATCTTGAATTATGTATTCATCAACTATTGTAAGTACATTCATACATATGGTCTTTAAATTTACATAAATCCTAGTCCAGCGATAAGTACCCCCACGGGGATTTGAACCCCGGTCTCCAGGCTGAGAACCTGGCATCCTGGGCCGCTAGACGATGGGGGCTCTTGGTTCTTTGTGTGAAGGGTT
>Ga0156219_1022_pt1 | contig 17394 bp, 15 predicted proteins | sample RifCSPlowO2_12_FD_107867 | JGI IMG/M metagenome (GOLD analysis project Ga0156219, IMG submission 107867) | Planctomycetes bacterium RIFCSPLOWO2_12_FULL_50_35 | reverse complement strand
TCAAAAAGGCGTATATCAGCGTATTGAATCCCTGGCAAAAGACAGTAACGAACGCCTGTCTCTGGAGGAAGAACTTCCCCTTGGTATACTGCGCCCGCACATCCCCTCATTTATATTGCTGATAAAAAAAGAGGGGTCGCCGAAACTGGTCAGACTGGCTGAGGAATTGGGCAAAATGAACGAAGAGGGCCTTGATGCAATACTCCAGTCATACTGGAGGAAGAAGGCGCTGGATACAACGAAGAACCGGGCCCTGTCGTTCTTTGCCAAGGCATTCCTTCAGCCATACGCAGAGTATTTGTCGGATATGCGGGGGAAACCTGAAGATGGTCTTGCGGAATCCGTCTCACTCTGTCCCCTGTGTGGCGGCAGGCCGCAGGTGGGTTGTCTGCGGCAGGCGGACAACGGTTCGAGACTCTCCCTGGTCTGTTCTCTCTGCCTGGCGGAATGGAACTTTCACAGGCTCTCCTGCGTAGCCTGTGGTAAAGGCTGTAACGGCAAATTCCCTTATTACACTACCGAAGATTATCCACACATACGTCTGGACGTCTGCGACAACTGCGGTAGATACATAAAGACCGTAGACGTCTCCAAAGACCATGAGGCAGTGCCCGTGGTAGATGAGCTTGCAACCATACCCATTGATATCTGGGCCCGCCAACAGGGCTATGAAAAGATAGAAGACAATGTGCTTGGTATATAAAGTAATAGAACGACTACTGGAAATGTGCCTCTCCATGCCCCGTATCATTTTGAGCGGAGCGTGTAGCGTGGCAGTAAACTGCCACGCTACACGTTGGAGTAGGGGCGGGGTTACCCCGCCCCTACAGGATTCTTCGGTCGTTTCGCTCCCTCGGAATGACGATTCTGCAGGGTTTCTTAGAGGTCTCGTAGAATGGTCTGGGAATAGACCCATAATCCCTATATTAACACTGTGTATCTTTATGGCCTTATCCGTGTCCTATTTTGAAGCGGCGGGGGCCGAAGGGCCTTCTACCGAAAAGCTACCTCCTGAAAAATCTCCTTCCGAAGAGGTGAAGCTCGAGGATTTGAAACCGGAACCGTTGGGAGACATGTTCGGCATAAAACTCTTGGAGAAGATAATAGAACTGGAGGATGCGTTCAAGTACCTCGCCAAAGAAGTGGGCCAGATAAATGAGAAGCTCACGAAAAGGATAGATGAGTTAGAAGAAAAGCTTACAAACCTTGAAAAGGCGCCGCCGGCTCCTGTATCCGCAACCGGCGAACCTTATACACCGCCCCCGCCGCCGCAGAAGCGATTCGAGGTGGGCGAATTGCATCTAGGGTCGGGATTTACCGCTTACAACTTAGCATACGAAACCACCGAAAAAGGCACCGCCTTTACCGGTGAAATAAAGAACGGCTCCTCTGCGCCGGTAGAATGGGTGGAGTTTGAGATAACGGTGTTCGATGAGGATAATAAGCTGATAGGCGCCAAGAGATTCAGGGTTACCAACCTGCATGTGGGCGAATCCACTCCTCTTGATGAAACCGTAAAGGGCCCCGAGGCTCACTGGATTAAGAAGTACGAAATACAGTTCTTGAGGAGGTCTTGAGGATTTGCACCTCTTACAACACTGAAAGGTCGTAAGAAAATGTGTATCGGAAATAAAGATACAAACGGTACCGGATGGCATTTTAACCTACCTATTCCGGTTTTATACATCTTCCTGATGCTTGGTTCACTTGGTTCATTGGGAGCCGATGACTCTCAGACCAGAATCATGGAAAAGGTGATTGCACTGGAGCAGACCCTGCAGGAGCTTATGGACAAGATAGAGGGTCTGGACAGGCGGATAACGGCGTTAGAGAAGGGTGCACCGGCGCACCGTGAGACACCGCGTGTGGCACCACCCCAGGAAAGTGCCGCAGAGAAGAAGGCGAAAAAGCTCATAGACATTGGACAGGGGTTTTACGTACTTAATTTAGGGTACGAAGGCATAGTTGAGAACACCGTCTTTACCGGCGAGTTAGAGAACAGCGGCACGAAGGATTACCAGTTCGTGCTACTTAAGGTAGAGGTCTACGACGGGAAGGGCAACCTGCTGGGTGATAACGTCTTAAATATTGACGGTATGTCCGTAGGCACAACCAAGCCGTTCAAGATTACTATCTACGGCGTAAACGTTAGAGACGTCGCCAATTATGAGATTAAATTTGTCAAGGGCTTCTAAGGTTTGAAGAGGCCCTGCGCACTGCCAATGCAGACCCAATGAGCCTTACGAGTTTGGCGGCTACCTCCTTTTTGGTATAAGCGGCCTCAGCCTCCCCGCCGCTCTTGGATACAATATAAGCTACATGGCGATCATCGGTAATCTCTTTAAGGTCATTGACCACAAGAAGGTCTGCACCTGAAATCGAGATAAAGTCTCTTGCCGTATCGAGTAGTTCCTTTTTGCTGCGGCCCACCTCAAGCTTGAAACCAACCAGTATGGAGTCCGGCCAGTTCTTCCTGATGAGCTTTATTACCTTTGGTGTCTTAACGAGTCTTATCTCCCATACATCCTCTTTTTGTGTTGGCACCTTTCCCTTTCTCGGGTTCTCCGGAGCGAAGTCGGAGACCGCCATGGCATGGAATACAGCATCAAACCTCTCCCTCCGCAGACCCTCTACGGCCTTTATCAGCTCGTCAACTGTCTCTATTTCAATAAGGCGCACCCCTTTACCGGGATTGGGTTTCATACTGTCGACACCGTAGAGAAAGGTCACAGCGGCGCCGTGGGCCAGGAGTTCATGCGCTATCTCCAGACCCAGCCTGCCTGACGACCTGGCGCTTATGAAGCGTACGTCGTCCAGCGGGACCCTGGTGGGGCCGGAGGTAACTAATATCTTTTTACCGGAAAGTGTGTTCATAAATTTCAGGTAGTGTGCGTAAGTTATGACTGAGCCTGTAGGGGCGTATTGCAATACGCCCCTACAAAAACTCAGAATGACATTAGAACTTTTGTATATATCTTACTATGTCTTCCTATCGAAATATATATTCTTACCCGTGACGGAGAGGGGGATTCCGATACATATGTCGCAGTTGCAGAAACCAGCCTTCCTCGCAACCACGCCGGCGCGGTACATAATCCTGTTGTCAATATTGTGGATACTGAGGGTCTTTGCCGCCGAGCCTACCGCTATGCCCAGGTCCTGCTGTCTCCAGGCGCACTGTGGGCCCTTAAATTCGTCAAGCTCTTTGGGCTTAAGTTCACTGCAGGTCTGGACGCCGCAGGCCCCGCAGTTCAGCCCGCAGGGTGCAGCGTCTTTCAGCCCAATCAGGAGCATGGCGCCCGAATTCCGCACGTTGTCGCCGTCCCTGTCAAAATTCCTCCTGCCTGTCTTAGCGCCGTACGCCACCATGGCGTCAGCAAACCGCTTGAGCGCATCGCCCTCTACAATCATTATTTTTACGAAATCCTCGCCCTTTGACTTGGGCGCGGTACGGGCCGACACCGCCGCAAGCTCCGCCGCCACCCTCAGACCACGCATCTCTTCCGCCATTTGCCTCCTCCGGAGAAAATTTTTCCGTTAAGTGGGAGTATGTCCACCAAAGTCTTAAATCAATGACACTTAGGTACGTCTCAACATACCGTACTTCATTTGTCATTGCGAGCGAAGCGAAGCAATCTCACGAACGCGCAGGAGATTGCTTCGGGGCTACACCCCTCGCAATGACAAAAGTAATTGTAATGTCTGTGTAGCGTGAGAGTTCACCTCGCACGCACCCAGGGCTAAAGCCCTGGGCCACCCACCAACCGCGACAATAAACCGGGTGCCGCAGGGCTTCAGCCCTGCGCAACCCGTGCAAACCCACAATATTACTCCCCATTTGAGCTACATGCGTCAAGTACTTTTTCGTATTTACAAAATGCGGCAATTTGTCTATATTTAGTTCCTACGATAACTTAACTACTCCTTTCCGAATGCTGCACTGATGAGAGAGCCGAAATCCCTGTATATAACGGACGATAATATCGGTCTCGTTACCGACCTGTACCAGCTTACCATGGCGGCAGGGTATTTTCAAAATAAGGTAAACACCCCCGCCACGTTTGAGCTGTTCGTGCGGAGGATGCCGGAAAACCGCTCCTTCCTGGTTGCTGCAGGGCTTGAACAGGCCCTCCACTATCTAAAGACCCTGAGATTCTCTGATAGCGCCATAGACTATATAAGGCGTCACCACTCGTTCAAGAGGGTAAAGAAAGAATTCTTTAACTACTTAAAAGACTTCCACTTCCGTGGAGACGTGCACGCCATTCCGGAAGGCACTGTAGTCTTTGCAGAAGAACCCTTACTCAGGGTAACCGCGCCGATGATAGAAACACAACTGGTTGAAACGTATCTCTTGTCCACCGTTAACTTCCAGACCCTGATAGCGTCCAAGGCGGCCAGAGTGGTGCTTGCGGCCAGGGGCAGGGACGTAAGTGATTTTGGAAGCCGCAGGGCCCACGGCCCCCAGGCCGGAGTTCTTGCGGCTAGGGCCTCATTTATAGGTGGCTGCACCTCCACTTCCAACGTGCTTGCCGGAAATGAACTTGGGATACCCGCAGTCGGCACTATGGCGCACTCCTGGGTGATGGCATTTGATACCGAGGAAGAGGCCTTCCGCCGCTTCTACGACGTCTTTCCTGAAAGTACGGCACTGCTTATTGACACATACGATACCATAAAGGGCGCACACCTTGCAAAACGGATAGAGGCGAAGAATCGCCTCCTGGCCGTAAGGCTGGACAGCGGTAACCTGCTGGAATTAAGTAAAGAGGTCAGAAATATCTTAGACAACGACGGGCTGACTCATGTTAAAATCATGGCCAGCGGAGACCTCAACGAGTATCTGATTGACGACCTCCTGACACAAGGGGCGCCAATAGACATATTTGGGGTCGGCACGGAAATGGTAACGTCCAAAGACCAGCCTGCGCTCGGCGGCATCTACAAACTGGTGGAGCAGGATAAAGGCGGCATGGCCATCCCAAGGATGAAGTTCAGCGAGGACAAGGTCTTTTACCCCTCAACGAAGCAGGTCTGCAGGTTCTCTACCGAAAACGGTATCTATACACATGATTTGTTGTGCCTGGAGGACGAGGCTTGTGGGGGAGTTCCGCTATTAGAGCGCGTTATGGAAGATGGGGATATAGTGATAAATCTACCCGATATAAAGGTCATCCATGACAGGGCCAGAGAGTCCATCGCCCATTTACCTCAGAAGTTTAAGGACATTAAGAACACTCACACTTATACCGTAAAAAAGAGTAAGCGGCTTCAAGAACTAAAGAAACATACCGAGAAGGGCCTGAGAGAGGCCGCCAATAAACCTCAGAAGGCGGCTATAGTAAAGAAATGAAGATTGCACTGGCGCAGATAAACCCTACCGTAGCGGCATTTGAGAAGAATATTGAGACCATAGTATCTGCCATTGAAAAGGCCAAGGGTCTTGGTGCAGACCTGGTAGTATTTCCGGAGATGGCCGTTATCGGCTCACCGGCAAAGGACCTGCTTGAAAAGCCGAATCTAATCCAGGATAACCTGGATGCCCTTAATAAGATATGTTCAAAGACGGACAACGTAGCCGCCATCGTTGGTTTTGTTGATAGAGACCGAACAAAAGGCTCAAAGGCCATTTATAATGCCGCTGCGTTTATAAAAGACCGACGGATAGAGTCCGTGCACCACAAACTCCTGTTAGCAACCTATGACGTATTTGATGAGGACAGATACTTTGTATCCGACCCCGCCGTATCTACAATATGGTTTAAGGGCAGGAATATAGGCATAACCATTGGGGATGAATTCCTTAGAGAGCCCGGCCCTGTAAAGACGCTGATAAGCCAGGGGGCGAGGCTGATTATAAACATTACCGCTACACCGTATTCGTTGGATGATTACCAGACCAGATTGAAGGTGCTTTCCGAGCGGGCGGCCAGCTACAACGTTGACCTTGTATACGTAGACAAGGTGGGAGGCAACGACTCATTAGTCTACGCCGGGCGTAGCTGTGTAATAGACCACTGGGGCAGGTTGGTAGCCAAGGCAAAGGAATTTGAAGAAGATTTGGTAGTGGTTGACCTAAAGGGGGCGATGACGGAACTGCCGGAGGAGAATGTTAATCCCATAGAGTCGGTGTATAAGGCCCTGGTGCTGGGACTAAGGGATTATGCAAGAAAGTGCGGATTTAAGACGGCTATTATCGGTCTTAGTGGCGGCATAGACTCGGCAGTGGTGGTGTGCCTTGCGGTAGCGGCCTTGGGGAAGGAGAATGTGGTAGCCGTATCAATGCCTTCGCAGTTTTCCTCAAAGGGAGGCATTGAGGACTCGAGGAAGTTGGCCCGGGCATTGGGCATAACCCTGAAGGAGATACCGATTAACGAATTATACGATACGTATTTGCGGACACTCCGCGACGAGTTTAAGGGTCTACCGTCCGGCCTGGCGGAAGAAAATCTCCAGGCAAGGATAAGGGGCAACATCCTTATGGCCATGTCCAATAAATTTGGACATTTAGTGGTGGCTACCGGAAACAAAAGTGAGCTGGCCTGTGGATACTGCACGCTCTATGGCGACCTATCCGGCGGGTTCGCAATAATAGCCGACGTGCCCAAGACAACGGTCTATCGGATTGCGGATTACATAAACCGTAATGGGGAGATTATACCAAGGGGTATCGTAACCAGAATCCCTTCCGCTGAGCTCAGGCCCAACCAGACCGACCAGGACTCTCTACCTGAGTACGATACCCTGGACGGCATATTAAAGGCGTACGTGGAAGAGCTGAAGACATTGGACGAGATTGTGTCCATGGGTTACGATGCATACACGGTCAGGCGAGTTATTGAAATGATTGACAAAAACGAGTATAAGAGGGAACAGGCGCCCCCCGCATTGAGGATAACGTCCAAGGCGTTTGGGCACGGCAGAAGGATGCCCATTGCCCAGGGCTATAAGTATAATAAGAAATAAAAGGGGGGGTACGATTCTAAGTATTTGGCAGTACCTTGTCTATTGCTTCATTCCTCAGATAGCAGGATTTTTCAGATATTATATTACGAGAGCTCAGGAGAGGCCTCCTAATATCATGTTGTCATTCTGAGCGAAGCGTGTAGCGTGGGCCGCCTAAGGCGGACTGCCACGTTCAACGTTGGAGTAGGGGCGGGGTTACCCCGCCCCTACAGAGGATTCTTCGGTCGTTTCACTCCCTCAGAATGACAATTGTATAGGGTTTTTCAGAGGTCTCTAATTGTGTGTTTTGCTGTATTGTCCATTTTTCATAAAAAGACGGAACAAGGGGAAGAAAGAGGCTTGCTGAGATGATAAGATTACTCTGGTTTGTGTTGTTTATCGGTTCGATCTTTTACGGCGGCATCGTTTACGCAGCGGGTGAGGTTACTATAAAGTGGTTTGGACACTCCTGCTTCCTGATAGAATCGTCGCAGGGCACAAAGGTGCTTACGGATCCGCTGGGGGAGGAAACAGGCTACAAATTGCCGGATGTCATGCCCGACATAATAACCATCAGCCATGAGCACTTTGACCACAACTACGTGCGCCCTTACAAGGACATCCCGAAAGTGTTAAGAGGAGAGGATTCCCATGGCCGGGACTGGCAGACGATAAAGGAGACTATAAAAGACGTAAGTATTTATACCGTGAGTACGTATCACGACAATGTCCAGGGCAAAAGAGACGGCAAGAATTCTGTCTTTGTGTTTACCGTGGACGGGCTGAGGATAGTCCATTTGGGCGACCTGGGCCATCTGCTCAGTAAGGAACAGATAGATGCCATAGGGGCGCCCGACATCCTTTTCATCCCTACGGGCGGCGCATACACCATAGACTACTTGGAGGCCGAGTCCGTCATAGAACAGCTAAAGCCAAAGATTGCGATACCGATGCACTTCAAGACACCCACCTGTGAGTTTACCCTCTTTGGAGTTACGCGGTTTATTAAAGACAAGGAAAACGTCCGCGTTATCAAGGGAGAACCGCTTATAGTAAGTAAAGATACACTTCCCGAGAAAACCGAGATTGTAACCCTTCATTACGAATAAGATGTTCAAACATGAGGCACTGTTTTATAAGCCGACTGGTGAGGATGGCAGGGTACAGTGTTTCCTCTGCCCGCACCGCTGTATCATTGCGCCAGGCAGGCTTGGTTTTTGCGGTGCAAGACAAAACATAGACGGCAAACTGTATTCACTCATCTACGGTCGTGTTTCCTCCGTCTGCGCTGACCCGATAGAGAAGAAGCCCCTGTACCACTTCTATCCCGGCAGTGTCGCCTACTCCATAGGCTCCCTGGGCTGTAACATGCGCTGCGGTGACTGTCAGAATTGGCAGATTGCCCACGCAAAGGCGGATAAGACCATCGAGAGGACTGGGGCGCTTTCTCCGGAACAGCTCGTTGCTAACGCAAAGAAGAGCGGGAGTCAGGGGATTGCATGGACCTATAACGAGCCCACGATATGGATGGAGTACGCCATTGACGGCGCAAAGCTGGCAAAGGCCGAAGGACTTTATACTGTGTTCGTTACCAACGGCTACGTGGAGGTCGAGGCGCTTGATGCCATAGGCCCCTACCTCGACGCCTTTCGTGTTGACTTTAAGGGGCGGTTAGAAGGCAGCCGCTTTTACAAAGAGGTGGCAAAGATAAAAGACCCGAGACCCGTCCTCGAGGCCACAAAAAGGGCCAAGAACAAGTGGAACATGCACGTAGAGGTGATAACCAACGTAGTGCCCGGCTACAATGACAGTCCGGATGAACTAAAGGACATCGCCAAGACCATCAAGGAAAACCTGGGAGATGAGACTCCGTGGCATGTAACCCGGTTCCACCCATACCTTGAATTGTCTCATGTGCCGTCTACACCGGTGGAAAAACTGGAGGAGGCCTGGGACATAGGCCGCAATATCGGTCTTAAATACGTCTACGTAGGCAACGTGCCGGACCACCCAGGGGAGAACACGTATTGCGGGAAATGTGCTGAACTGCTTATAGAACGACTTGGGTACTACGTGAACATAGTGGGACTCGATGACGGGAAATGCAGATTCTGTAACCATCCTATCCCTATAGTAGGAAGCATCTAGGGAAAATGCCCAAAGGCAAAGTAATAGCCCTGCTTACCGACTTTGGTCTCGATGACAATTATGTCGGTACAATGAAGGCCGTTATTGCCGGTATCAATCCCAAGGCATGTGTAATAGACCTCTCCCACGCCGTCCAGCCACAGGACATCTTAGGTGGCGCATTCCTGCTCAACGCATCCTACAAATTCTTCCCAAAGGGCACCATCTTCGTGGTTGTAGTAGACCCGGGCGTGGGCGGGGAAAGAAAGATTGTGTGTGTACAGACCCGAGATTATATCTTCCTTTCGCCCGATAACGGTATTCTTGGGCCTGTTACGGCCCAGGAAGAGATACTTTCACTGGTGGAGGTCTCTAATACCAAGTTTTTTCTGCCCAACGTCAGTAGCACATTTCACGGCAGGGACATCTTTGCGCCCGTGGCTGCACACCTATCACTGGGGCTAAAACCTGCCAGGCTAGGAGACAATCTGGAAGAACTCAAGAAGATAGACCTGCCCAGGCCCAAGGTATCCACGGGCGGCACTCTGACCGGAGAGATAATATACGTGGACCGTTTTGGGAACCTGATTACCAATATTGACGATAATCTGATTAAAGGAGCCGGAGCCAACATCTCGTCAATTACTATCGGGGATAAGAAAATCGGAAAGCTTATTACCTCCTATCAGGACGGCCACTCTGGTGAGCCGGTGGCGCTCATTGGCAGCCCAGGACATCTTGAAGTAGCCGTAAATTGCGGGAACGCAAGTAAGTCACTAAACTGCTCCAGAGGGGACAAGGTAACTGTGAAGTTTGTTAGGAGCTAGATACAGGCGCATACAGCTCTCCACGTTTTTCGCTGGATGTAGAAGTGTTTCAACGCATAAGATGTTGCGGAAGATAGTGGGAAAGCAATTCTTATGTAGCATGGCAGCTTGCTGCCACGTTCAATCAATAGAGCTAGTTCCGTCGGTCGGGTAGAATACCAACGTGCGGGCAAGCTTGTACGCTGCACAAACATTATTATTGTAGTGGTCGAGCTTGCTCGACACATAAAAGGCGTGCCTAATATTGGATTGGACCTATAATAGCGTAGCACCGTGTTTGCTCAGGGAAATGGGTGCCACAGGGCTTAAGCCCTGTGGCACCCTGCATAGAACCTGTATGAAAAAGACTAAGACAAAAGACTCCCACCTACTGGAAGAATGGGATAAGGCACATCTCTGGCATCCGTTTACCCAGATGAAGGATTTCCAGGCAGAGAAGCCTATCATAATAGAAGAGGCCGAGGGTGTAATCCTGCGGGACATCTACGGCAGCGAGTATATAGACGGCGTCTCCTCGATGTGGTGCAATATCCACGGCCACCGCAATAGACACATAGACCAGGCCGTAAAGGCACAACTGGACAAGGTTGCGCACTCTACCATGCTGGGTCTGTCCAACGTGCCTGCGATAAGACTGGCAAAGAGGCTGGTGGAGATAACACCCAAGGGACTGAACAAGGTATTTTATTCAGACAACGGTTCTACCGCCGTTGAGGTTGCCCTGAAGATGTCGTTCCAGTACTGGTTGCAGATGGGCTTACCTGAAAAACAGAGATTTATTGCGCTGGAGCACGGTTATCACGGCGACACACTGGGCGCAGTGGGTGTAGGGGGAATAAAATCATTCCACGAGCTTCATAAACCGCTATTATTTAATACTGCACTTGCCCCCTCACCCCACTGTTATAGATGTCCCCTTCACAAGGACAAGGAAACGTGCAAGCTTGCGTGCCTGGAAAAGCTGGAAGAGATATTGAAGAAAAATTGCAGAGAGACTGCCGCACTAATCATGGAACCTCTGGTACAGGGGGCGGGCGGGATGATAGTGCATCCGCCTGGTTTCTTGAAAGGTGTCAGGGAGTTGTGCAGCAAGTATGACGTCTTACTCATTGCCGACGAGGTGATGACCGGCTTCGGCAGGACGGGCAGGATGTTTGCCTGTGAACATGAAGACGTGGTGCCGGACATTATGTGCCTGTCCAAGGGCATTAACGGGGGCTATATGCCCCTGGCCGCCACCCTTACCACGGACAAAATATACAGCGCATTCCTGGGAGACCGTGGGAAGACGTTCTACCACGGCCACACGTACACGGGACATCCGCTGGGGTGCGCCGCCGCCCTTGCCAGCCTGGATTTATTCGAGAATGAAGGTGTTTTGGAAAAACTTCAGCCAAAGATAAGACTCTTCAATGAATCTCTAAACAGGTTTCATGAACTAAAACATGTCGGGGACATCCGCCACATTGGCCTCATTGCCGGGATAGAACTTGTAAGGGACAAGAAGGCAAAAGAGGAATTTCATCCAGGCAATAGAGTGGGGCAAGAGGTGGTGCTGGAGGCTAGAAGTAGAGGGGTTTTCTTGAGGCCCCTGGGCGATGTAATTGTAATCATGCCCCCTCTGTCAATAACCGCAGACGAGTTGACACGGCTTCTTGAGATAATATACGAATCCATACGTGGATTAGAGTCCGCCCGTGAGCAATATTTTTGATAACGTGTCTACGATGTCGTGCTTAAGCGAGGTATTTTTGAGGGCAGTAAGCGTCTTGTCTATGTCGTATTCCACCCTCTTTATCTCCACGTGCCCATCCTCCCACAGGGCGTAAGAGGCAAGGGGACTGCCGTCCCGCGGCTGACCTACACTGCCGGGATTTATTATTGTTATCCCCCTCAACTTCTTTATCATGGGCCGATGCGTATGGCCAAGAAATACAAAGTCTGCGTCAATATCCTCCAGCTCTTTGAATAGAGTGTTGTCTGATACGGATGGCTCAATGTATTTGTACATGTCTCCGCCAGGGGAGCCGTGTGAAAGGAGGAATTTCTGCCCGTCAATCTCAAATTTATCAACCATGGGGAGCGCGGCCAGAAATTTCTTGTCTCCTTCTCCCAGCACGGTCTTTGTGAACTCTTTGCAGGCATCGGCAAGCGGCCGATATTTTATGGAGCATCCGCAGTCAACTCCGAGGCCCACGGCGTTGTCATGGTTACCCCTGATTATCCTGTCGGAAATGGCCCTGACAACCTCCAGGCATTTTTGGGGTTGCGGGCCGTAGTTTACTGTATCACCCAAGCACCAGACGTAGTCAAATTTATTGCCGACATCCTCTATTACAGCGGTGAGTGCGGCATAATTTGCGTGAATGTCGGATATGATTAGGATGTTCATGGATCTTCCCGATGCTTTTCATATTATGCTGGTCGTATGAGACGGGGACAAGGTCTTTCAGGTGTTTCAATTTATACACAACTTGGATGTCCCGTTTTGGCCCGCCGCTTTGCACGTTGCAGCCTGGTCCCGACTTTTTTGGGGAACCAATTTCTTGTCAGCAGGCATATCCACACCAGAGAAAGCATAATGGGGACCTCTGTCAATACCCCCACCACTGTGGCCAGAGCCGCCCCTGAGTCAAGCCCGTAGAGTACCACTGCGGATGCAATGGCTATCTCGAAGTGATTGCTCGCCCCTATCAGCGCCGACGGCGCCGCATCCTCATAAGGAAGCCGTAACAGCCTGGCTATGGAGTAGGTGATACCGAATATGGTAAAGGTTTGGATAAAGAGGGGCACGGCAATAAGTCCCACATGCTTCGGCAGTTCTACGATATAATTGCCCTTGAGGGAGAATAGTAAAATCAGAGTGGCCAGTAAAGCGCCTACGGCTACAAAATCTAACTTTGTTGTGAACTTTTCTCTAAACCAGTGTTCTCCCCGCCTTTTTACTATTTCCCTGCGTGTGATATACCCGAGTCCTAGAGGTAGTGCTATATAAAATCCGACAGAGAAGAGAATCATTTCCCAGGGGATGGGCATTTTGTTTATCTTGAGGAGAAATCCGCCCAGCGGTGCGTAAAGCATCAGCATGGTCAGTGAGTTTGCTGCGACCATTACTAGTGTAAGGGCATCATTGCCCCGCGCCAGAGAGCTCCACACCAGCACCATTGCCGTACACGGCGCTATTCCCAGTAAAATGGTCCCGGAGATGTACGAGCGGTAGATTTCCACTGTGCTGCCGTTACTTAATGCCTCCGTCCCGGGAAAGAAGTTTTTGAATAAATAACCCAGGAACAGGACGGAGAAACCGTACATGGTGAAGGGTTTTACGACCCAATTTATAAGGAGGGTCAGTATGATGGGTTTGGGGTTTTTGCCTGCTTGTATGACACTTGCGAAATCTATCTTCACCATAATGGGATACATCATCATGAACAGGCATATACCTATCGGAATGGAGACGTTAAATATGGAAAGTCTGTCCAGGTATACCGGCACAGAAGGCAGGAACCTGCCTACAAGGATGCCGGCCCCCATACACAGAAACACCCAGACAGGCAGGAATTTCTGAAAGAAGGTAAAGTGCACGCCCTCGGGAGTCATCTGTTAGTTCTCCGCACGCCGGTATTCTCCGAAATTGCATTTGTATCACCGCATATCCGTCTATCCGAATATATTATGAATCATCATTGCTGTCAACACAAATCCATTGGGCCCGCACGCAGAAATGTATTGACAATCTCTTTGCCCGTGTGTATATTCCGTCAAGTATCCGTATAAACGGTTATTAGAAACAGTCCCCGGCATGAGTAAAGCAGCAGCACTCTTTAAGGCCCTGTCAGACCCAACCCGCCTGAGGATTCTTCATCTGTTATCGAGAGGGGAGCTGTGCGTTTGCGACCTGATGGCCGTATTGGACACCACCCAGTCAAAGACCTCACGCCACCTGATATATCTCAAACACGCGGGTCTTGTTAAGGACAGAAGGGAAGGCCAGTGGTCTTATTACTCACTGATTAGACCCGGAGACACCCTTCACCGCAAGGTCATTGAACTCCTTAACGGCATCGTGAATACTGAACCGCCACTTAAGAAGGATTATTCCAGATTAATTAAGCGGCTGAGAAAAGAACGCTGTGAGTAGCCATTATGACAGTATAACGGCTTGGGCGCAGTTTTGGTAATATTCCGGGTATGCCTAAAAAAGACATCCTCATTATAGAAGACGAAAAGGACCTGGTGGAACTGATACAGTACAACCTTGAAAAAGAGGGTTTCAGGGTGGCGTACGCCTACGACGGCGAGGAAGGACTCCATAAGGCCGGGAGCAAACACCCCGCACTTGTGCTGCTTGACCTGATGTTGCCCAGGCTGGACGGTCTTGAGGTCTGTCGGAGACTCAAGCAAGACTCCAAGACGGCCGACATACCCATCATAATCTTGTCGGTAAAAAATTCCGAGGCCGACGTCGTAGCGGGTCTGGAATTGGGCGTAGATGATTATATTACAAAGCCCTTCAGCCCCAGGGTTCTTATTTCGAGGGTAAGGGCAGTACTGAGAAGGTCCGAAAGGGAGGCAGGTCCCAAGAAACATATAAAGATAGACGGCCTCGTTATTGATGCCTCCCGGCACGAAGTTTTCTTGGACGGAAAGAACGTGGTGCTGACCATGACAGAATTCAATCTTCTCCGCTACCTGGCCTCCCGGCCGGGAAGGGTATTTACCAGGGACCAACTGATGAGCGGCGTACTCGGAGAGGATTCTATGGTAGTGGACAGAACTATTGACGTGCACGTGGCCTCCCTTCGCAAGAAGCTGGGGAGATACGCCACCTACATAGTGACGGTACGGGGACTCGGCTATAAGTTCAAGGATTAGCAGCATGAGTGAAAGGCCGGAAAAAAAGATATTAGACATGGCCCATGAAAGGGACAAGCTTGCGGCCGTCCTCTCTAGCATGGCGGAAGGGGTGCTGGCATTGGATACGGACGGCAAGACGTTCCTGGTCAACAGTGCGGCATGCAATATGTTTGGTATAAACCGCGAAAGAGCCCTGAATAAGCATGTCCGCGAGGTCTTTAATAATGATCAATTGGATACACTGGTAAAAGAGACCTTGAAAAGTGGCGACGCCCATACCCTGGAGACCCCGGACCTTCTGCCGGGCGAGACGGTATTCCGCCTTCACATAACGCCCATAAAGGGTTCCAAGGGAAGTCTCGGGGTTGCCATAACGGCCCGCGACATCACAGAACTAAAGAGGCTGGAGAAGATACGGGTCGAGTTCGTTGCAAACGTTTCTCACGAGCTAAAGACTCCGCTGGCCTCCATAAAGGGTTTCGTAGAGACATTAAAGGACGGCGCGCTTGAAGAACCCGATACAGCCAGAAGATTTCTCTCCATTATTGAAAGACACGCCAACCGGTTGAATAATCTGATAAGTGATCTCCTCAGCCTCTCGAAGATAGAATCAGGGCAGATTCCGCTGGAATTGAAAAAGATTAGGCTCCTGCCGTTTATAAACAAGCTTATAGGCACGTTTGATGACCGCATCCGCGAGAAGGAACACACCATCACGGTGGATATACCGAAAGGTCTGACTTACATATACGCGGATAAGGCACTCCTAGACCAGGCCCTGGCAAATCTCTTGGACAACGCCATAAAGTATACCCCGCCGCATGGGAAGATAACCATCTCGGCATCCGAAGAAGATGGTCAAATAGGGCTTGCCGTCTCCGACACCGGGATAGGCATACCCGAGGCAGACCTTGCCCGCGTCTTTGAGCGTTTTTACCGTGTGGATAAGGCCCGCTCAAGAGAGATGGGGGGTACGGGTCTGGGACTTGCCATAGTAAAACACATCGCCCTGGCCCACGGAGGGACTATCTTAGCCGACAGCAAACCCGGCCTGGGCAGCACCTTTACCATTACATTTCCCAGACTGCATGGCGAGGCATAGGTCACTTTCATATTTGCCTTCGTTTTATACTAGGAGACCTCTGAAAAATAGTCTAATCATCAATTTAAGGGTAGCCGCAGGCTTTAGCCTGCGTTATATGCACCCATAAAGGGTGCGGCTACATTTACACTTCAATTTTGGTACTTTTCCAGAGGTCTCTAGATATAAGACATCTGTGAAACCCTGAATTTCCGTCTGTCGCATCTCCAAATCTGCAAAAATATTGCGGTAGGAGGATGTTAATTTGACGTAGCTTCCCGCATCTGAGAATCATCTCTGGAGAGGGATCACTCACACCCTATAAATGGAGATAGAGGAATGAAAAAGTCATTTCTGATGGTACCACTTGTTATACTTGTACTTAGCGGTACGACACTCGCAACCCAGGACCCGCAGCTGCAGCAACTGATAGACCGCCTCCAAGCCTTGGAAAGGACCGTCGAGTCGCAGGACAAAGAAATTGAGTCCCAGAGGGCGGAGCTCGAGTCGCTGAAGGCAGACAAGTTGAGCGGGGACGTCTCCCGTTACGAGACTGCTGAGTATGGGTCTCGTAGTGAGGGGGTTCCGGAGTACGAAGTCCCGGAAGAAAGGCTTCAAGCTGCGGTGAAGGACTATCTTAGCACTGAGGAGGGCAAGAAAACTGTAGCCGATGCCTCTCCGGCCAAGATAAAGGCCGGCTACAAGGTAGGTAAGGGCTTTTATCTTGAGACGTTGGACGATAAGTTTAAGTTGTACATATATAACAGGACCCAGGTCCGCTATACCTTCGCGAATAACGACCGCGGGGAGGACACCAGCTCATTCCGAATCCGCCGCCAACGCGTCAAGTTTGCAGGCAATGCCTTCACCAAAGACCTGACCTACAAGGTAGAGTGGGACCTTGCGGCTAATACCGGTACGGGAAAACTGCTGGATGTCTATACAAATTACAAGATAGAAGACTGGCTTCAGCTCCGTGGCGGGCAATATAAAGTGCCCTTTAACCGTCAGGAGTTGACGTCTAGCGCTGAGCTGCAATTTATGGACAGGTCTGTGGCCGACGATGCGTTTAACCTAAGCAGGGACATAGGCGTCATGCTGCACTCAAAGGTCAAGGAGGGTCTATTTGAATACTATCTTGCAGTGATGTCGGGCGCCGGTGAAAACCAGACGACAAACTCCAATAATGAGTTCCTGTATGCGGCCAGGGTTGCAGTAAACCCCCTTGGGGATTTTGATTCCTACTCGGAACCTGACCTTGAGTATGAGGAGACTCCGAAGCTGGCACTGGGCGCCGCATATGCCTGGAACAACGGCTCAAAGATGTTTGTCAGTAATGCGATCAGGACCTTTAACAGGGCCATTACCCTGCGTCTGTTTACAACTGACCTCAAGCTCAAGTGGCGCGGGTTTTCGTTACTGGGCGACTTTTACTGGAGAGACGTAACCGCACACAGCGGCGAGTCGCTCTTCCGGCAGGGCAGCAATAAGGGCTACGGCTATACGGCCCAGGCGGGATACTTTGTGCCGCTCCCATACGTCAGTAAGCACCTGGAG
>Ga0156219_1004_pt2 | contig 18059 bp, 16 predicted proteins | sample RifCSPlowO2_12_FD_107867 | JGI IMG/M metagenome (GOLD analysis project Ga0156219, IMG submission 107867) | Planctomycetes bacterium RIFCSPLOWO2_12_FULL_50_35 | reverse complement strand
GACCTCTGAAAAATGCAGAAAATCTAAAGTAACGTTACGCATTGTCATTGCGAGCGAAGCGAAGCAATCTCACATTCTCTAGTAAAAACCATTTATGAGATTGCTTCGTCGCTTCCGCTCCTCGCAATGACAGCTATGTGCGTTTTACAAAGGTCTTTAAACATCTATCCGGTTCTTTCCTATCCGCCACTAAGCACTTTTTCTCTTATCAGTTTATATGAATAATCCAACGCCTCATCAATCTTGTCGGCGTGCTTACCGCCGGCCTGTGCCATATCTGCCCTGCCGCCGCCGCCTCCACCGATAATCTTTGCGACATCTTTGGCTATCTCCGCGGCATCCAGTCCGCGCTTAACGAGGTCCTTGCTCAACGAAGCTATTATTATCGCCCTGCCGTCCTCCGCGGCGGCCAGGACTATGGCAATGGACGGCGCCTGGGTCTTGAGGGTATCTGCCGCCCTGCGGAGGTCGTCCGCTGTGGCCCCCTCCAACTTTTCTGTTACAATCTTTACGCCGGAGACGTCCTTGGCCCGGCTGATGAGGTCGCCGGTCGCTTTACCTATATCGCCTTCCTTTAACCTCTTTACCTCTTTTTCCAGCCTTTTTACCTCTCCCAGAAGACCTTCTACCCTGTCTGCAAGGACTCCCTCCTGGGCCTTTAACATACCGGCGAGTTTCTCAATGGTAGATTCTCTCTCTCTGACACTTGTAAGGGCGGCGGGGCCTGTAAGGGCCTCTATACGACGGATACCTGCCGCTACAGAACCTTCCCCCACAATTTTGAAGAGGCCTATCTCGCCTGTCCGTCTCAGGTGAATGCCACCGCAGAGCTCCAGGCTGAAATCGCCTATATTTACCAGGCGTACCTTCTCGCCGTATTTTTCCCCAAACAGTGCTATAGCGCCCCTCTTTTTGGCCTCCTCCAGGGGCATCTCATCCGCCTCCACAGGAGAGTCTTCTCTAATCTTCTCATTTACAAGGTCTTCGACCCTGGATATCTCATCCTTTTTGAGGGCTTGGAAGTGGTTGAAGTCGAAGCGCAGCCTGTCGGGCATCACCAGGGAACCTGCCTGCTCCGCATGTTCCCCTACCACCTGTCTGAGCACGTGGTGCAGTATATGCGTGGCGGTATGGCTGCGGCTTATCCCGGACCTCCTCTTCAGGTCAACCTCGCAGGTAACCGTGTCGCCAGTAGAAACAGTCCCCTTAACCACCTTTGAGTGATGCAGTATGAAATCGTCCGCCTTCTTTGTGTCCTGCACCTCCAACAAGAAGTCTTTCCCCTTGAGGCAGCCTGTGTCCCCCACCTGTCCACCCGCTTCGCCGTAGAATGGTGTGCGGTCCAGAACCACAACGACCGATCGACCCTTCTCAGCACTCCCTGCGAGCCGATCGTCCGCTATGATAGCCACCACATTCGCTTGCGGTCCGCCGTCCTGATAACCCAAAAACTCCGTACTTCCATATGATTCCTTTATCTGCGCAATTGGTCCGACGTCAAACACCTCGCTGCTTATACCCGAGGTAGCCCTGGATAACCGTGCACGTTCTTCCATATATTTCTCGAAACCGCTCCCGTCAAAGCTAAAGCCTTCCTCGACACAGAAAGTGGAGGTGCCTTCTATAGGGAAACCGTAGGTATCATACAGCCTAAATGCCTCTTCCGCGGGAAATACCTTCTTCCCTTCCTTTTTCAGTAACGCACCAATTTCTTCAAGCCGCCGCATACCTTGATGATAGGTCTGCAGAAATTTCTCCTCTTCACTCTTTATTATTCTGGCTATGTTTTCCCGACGGCCTTTAACCTCCGGGTACGGCCTTTCCATTATATCTGCAATCACCGGCACCAGCTTGTAAAGTGACGCCCCCTCGTGGCCGATCTGCATTGCGTCCCTCACGGCCCGCCTGACAAGACGCCTCTCAACATAACCCCTGCCCTCATTTGACGGCAGAACGCCGTCTGAGATGCAGAACACTACGGCACGCATGTGGTCGGCGATCCTCCGGAAGAGCGCCGCATTTCCATTAGCTGTTCGTTTCTTACCCAAAATGTCTTCCAACTCGTTTATCAGCGGCACAAATATATCCGTTTCAAAATTGCTCTGTACACCCTGCATGACCCTGACTATCCTTTCGAGGCCCATTCCGGTGTCAATACTCTTGTGGCTAAGCGGTTCCAGCAACCCAGGACCCTTACGGTCGTACTGTACAAATACGAGATTCCATATCTCCACAAAACGTTCACAATGCTCACAATTGGGATTACAATCCTTCCTGCCGCATCCGGCGGCCTCGCCCTGGTCGTAAAAGATCTCGGAGCAGGGCCCGCAGGGGCCGTTCGGTCCCTGGGAAGGCGCATTAGCCGGCCAGAAGTTGCAATCCTCTCCGTAGCGGAATATCTTTGAACTTGGGATGTCGATGGTTTTTTCCCATATCCGGCGGGCCTCTTCGTCGTCAACGTATACACTGGCATACAGCCTCTCGGGCGGGAGTTTTAACTCTTCCAGCAAAAACTCCCATGCCCATTGAATGGCCTCTTTCTTGAAGTAGTCTCCAAAGGAGAAATTCCCCAGCATCTCAAAGAACGTATGGTGCGAGGCGGTTTTCCCGACGTTATCAATGTCCCCGGTGCGGAGGCATTTCTGGGATGAGGTGGCCCTGGTGTACGTAAGTTTACCTCTGCCCAGGAGTTGGTCTTTAAACTGGTTCATGCCTGCCCCGGTAAATAGCAATGTAGGGTCATGCGTGGGCACCAGTGAATCACTGGGGACTATCACGTGTCCTTTTTTCTCAAAGAATCTCAGGAATCTTTCTCTGAGGTTGTTCGCGTTCATGTCATTATGGGGTTAGTGAGATTCTAAGGCACCTAGGGCAAGAACGACTTCTAGGAGGAATCAGTCTTGTTGGATATCCTGTGGGATATCCTTTTCCTTAACTGCCGATGCTTCTGCCGACAGAAGCTTTTGCAATATTTTTTGCTTCAGTTCTTCCATAAGCTCGGTATTTTGTTCAAGGAAGCTTTTGGCGTTTTCCCTACCCTGCCCCAGGCGTATCTTGCCGTATGAGAACCATGCACCGCTTTTATCCACTAGTTCATTTCCAATGGCTAAATCCACCACGTCGCCCGAGAGGGAAATGCCGCCATTATACATGATGTCAAACTCTGCCTTGCGGAAGGGTGGCGCGACCTTGTTCTTTGCCACCACGGCCCTTACCCTGTTGCCTATCGCACGTTCTCCTTCCTTAATTATCCCAATCCTCCGCACCTCGATGCGAACCGAGGAGTAGAACTTCAGTGCCCTGCCGCCGGGTGTTGTCTCCGGGTTGCCGAACATGACGCCGATCTTTTCCCTTAGCTGGTTAATAAATATCAGGCAGGTCTTTGACTTGGATATTACGCCGGACAGCTTGCGCATTGCCTGGGACATCAGCCTTGCTTGAAGCCCCATTTGGGGCTCGCCCATCTCACCCTCTATCTCAGCCTTTGGAGTAAGGGCTGCGACGGAATCTATCACTATGACATCAACTGCGTTCGACCTGACAAGTGTCTCCGCTATGTCCAGGGCCTGTTCACCGGTGTCGGGTTGGTTTATCAAGAGATTATCCAGGTCTACACCCAGTTTTCTTGCGTATTCCGGGTCCAGGGCATGTTCGGCGTCGATGAAGGCGGCCACGCCCCCCTGCTTTTGTGCGTTGGCTATTATGTGGAGGGCGAGAGTCGTCTTGCCGGAGGACTCGGGCCCGAATATCTCTATAACCCTGCCCTTGGGCACACCGTTTACGCCCAGGGCCAGGTCCAAGGACAACGAGCCCGTGGATATAGTCGGCACGCTGACCCTTTCCTGTGCGCCCATCCGCATGACCACGCCCTTGTAATACTGCTTTTCCAGTTGGGCCAGTGCCCTTTCCAGGGCCTGGTTCCGTTTGTCTTTTTCTGCACCCGCCTGTTTTGTCATCCATCTGCTCCCTATTTCTGACAAGGATTAGCCTAAATAAAACTTCTCAAGTTGTGTATAAATCGGCCCCTCAGGGGATAACTGACTCTGCATGAGCACCACGCTCTCTACCCGCTCTACCCCAAAGTCATCGGCTGAATGGCGTGCCATAAGCCGAACCAGAGGCGTTACATTTTTCGCAAATTTGATGCGGCCCAGGGTAAGGTGGGACGAATATCTGCGATCCTCTTTTTCTATACCCAGTTTCCCGAAAAACTCCTCTTCCAGCCTGGCATTTATCCTGGAGAGGCTGCCGGAGGTGTCCTTAACCGTGACGGTCAACACCCGAGGCCTCTCCGGTCTGGGAAAGGCCCCAACACCTTTGAACTCAATACAAAATGGACTCACACCGGTAATGGCTATCTTAACTATGTCTTTTACGGCAGAGAGGTTGGCTTCGTCTATATAGCCGAGGAATTTCAGTGTGATGTGAATGTTTTCGACTTCCACCCACTTGACACCACACTCGACCCCTTTCAATACCTCCTGTAAATCTACGAGTCTCTTTTTTATCCCCTGGTCTATCTCTACTGCGACAAAGGCTCTAAGCTTTTCCATCTATTGAGACCTCTGGAAATACAATAATTCGAAGTAATGAAATGATATGTGTTGTCATTGCAAGCGAAGCAATCTCATATTCTTTATTGGAGACTACTTATGAGATTGTTTCGCCGCTTCCGCTCAACGACAGTTTTGTACGTTTTGCAGAGATCTCTTATTGGTTTTCAATATACAGTAGGGGAAAAATTTATTCAAGGGAAAATGATTTGCCGAGACTTCGGAAAGGCGTTGCTTTACAGGGTTCAGGCCCAGTTTTCCCCTTCCCCCTTGAGGGAGGGGAGAAATTGGAGCTATCTGTACATTTTTTGTATAGGCCTCTTACTACCTACAGACTGCGCACCTGTTTCAGGTAGCCTTCCAGGTTCCTCCTGGTCTCCTGAATTGAGTCGCCGCCGAATTTTTCTACGAAAACCCTTGCAATCTCAAAACTTACGACAGCCTCTACCACTACTGATGCGGCAGGTACGGCGCATACGTCGGAGCGCTCGGCAGCGGCCGGGGCGCTCTTCTTTGTGGTTAGGTCTACCGATTCCAAAGACTTACGCAAGGTGGGTATGGGCTTCATGGCCGCCCTTACTACTATCGGTTCTCCGTTTGTGACCCCGCCTTCAAGCCCGCCAGCGTGGTCCGTCCTCCGGAAGAAGCCGCCTGTCGGGCTGTCGCCACGAGATTTCTGGTCGTAAAATATGCAGTCGTGTACCTCAGAGCCAAGTTTTTCGGCCACCCGGAAGCCAAGCCCTATTTCCACACCCTTAATGGCCTGAACGGACATAACCGCAGCAGCCAGCCTGCCGTCCAGCCTCTGGTCCCACTGGGTGTAGCTCCCAAGGCCGGGGGGAATGCCGTATACCGTTACCTCTATAAGTCCACCCGCCGAATCACCGGCCTCTGTTACCTCTTTTATCCTTTCCACCATCCTCTTCTCAGCCTTTTTGTCGAGACAGAAGACACTGCTTGAGTCCCTCAGCCTCTGAACCTCATCCGGGTCTTTGGCCGGGGTCTCGTCCACAACGCCACCAATCCCCCTCACGTAACCAAGTACCCTTATTCCAAAATCGCTGAGAAGCGTCTTCGCCAACGCCCCTGCCGCTACCCGTGCCGCCGTTTCCCTAGCGCTTGCCCTCTCAAGGACGTTGCGCATGTCATGAAATCCGTATTTCATGGCCCCTGCAAGGTCTGCGTGGCCCGGCCTTGCCCTGGTCAGCTCCGGCAGTTGGTCAATACTTGAGTCATAATTCTTTATTTTCATACATATTGGGCTTCCCATGGTCATACCCTTCCTGACGCCCGAAAGTACCTCTATCTCATCCTTTTCAATGCCCATCCTGGGCCCCCTGCCTACACCTCCCTGGCGACGCTGGAGTTCTTTGTTTATTGCCTCCACATCCAGGCGCACTCCGGCTGGAAACCCCTCTACTACGGCAATCATACACTTGCCGTGAGACTCACCTGCTGTTATGTATTTGAGCATTACAATTTTCTCCTAGAAGCTGTATTATTTCTACAAACCAGGGTTTGTCAAGGATTCTTAAAAATGATATGGCGGATTTTATTTGCGATATTTGAGCTGCCCTTGATAAAATAGCGAAATTATATCTTAAGCTGTGTATATCAATAACTTAGGAGAGGCATGTACCAAATCTTTGTAAGCCTGCGCTACCTCAGGAAAAAGAGGAGCAGCTACATCGCAATTGCAGCGGTGGCGATAAGCGTCATGACATACATGGTGGTCCTCTCCGTGATGAGCGGCTTCGACAAGGAGCTGAGGAAGCGCATCCGAGGGACCCTGGCGCATGTAATAATACTGAAGACAGGTATCTACGGCTTTAGCGATTACAAAGAAGTTATAGAGAAGGTCAAGAAGGTTGAGCACGTAAAGGCGGTTGCCCCGTTTGTGGAGGGTCCTGCACTGATAAGGCTGCGTGGCGCCAAAGAGTTTGCATATTTCAGGGGAATAGACCCCGAACTCGAGGCGCAGGTTGGAGACCTTGGTTCTTACCTGAACATCTTCGGCACCAGACCGAAAGACCTCAACAAGGTCCACGGAGAGACTGAGATCTATAGTATATTTGCAGGTTCTGAACTCACCAGGCTCGCCCCGGGAGACCCAGACAAGAATCCTGAGAACTTTATACCGAACGGGGAGCAGTTTGTGCTTGTCACCGTAAAGGACTGGGATAAGATAAGCGTCAAGCCGTTCATTCTGGGGGGAAAGTTCCAATCCGGTATGTACGACTTTGACAAGACATTCGTGTACATCCCTCTGGAGGCCGCACAGCAGCTTGTGGGCAGCCCCGACTCGGTGACAGGTCTGAGTATCGGCCTGGACGATTACTGGTATGCCAACGAAGTCAGGGATGAGCTGCAGAAGATGCTTGGGTCGGCATATTACGTGCAGACCTGGGAGGATGCCAGAAAGACCTTTCTCAGGGCGGTGGAACTGGAGAGAAGGGTGATGGCCATAATACTTTTCTTCTTGATGATAGTGGCCGCCTTCTGCATTATGGCAATCCTCAGGATGATTGTCTTTGTCATAGCAAAGGACATAGGCATACTAAAGGCTGTCGGCGCCACTCAGGGCGGTATAATGGGCATATTCCTGTTCAACGGATTTATTGTCGGGGTTATTGGTTCGGCTATCGGCACGTGCTTGGGTCTTGGGATAGCCCTGCGAATAAATTGGCTGGAGCAGTACCTCTACGGTATCACGGGCTGGAGACCGTTTCCGCCGGAGGTCTACTACTTCAATGAGATTCCGGTGGTAATAAATCCCTGGAGCATGGGAATAATTGCCGGTATCGCCATAGCCCTCAGCGTTATAGCAAGCGTTTACCCTGCCATGAAGGCGGCCAGGCTTGACCCCGTGGAAGTATTGCGCTATGAATAGAAATCGTGGGAGAGAACTCGCCTCCGGTGATGACTCCGGAGATGTGAAATTTCGTAAGAGTCTTGTAAGAGTCTAGACAAAAATGATACGGATAGCAGAAAAAGATAATGACCGCAAGGTTGTAGAGATAGTCAAGCTGTTTCTGCGAGCAGCCGTTTTCTATCGTAAGCTCTTTGCAGACTACCAGGGGGGTAACCTGAGGTTCGATGATGTACAGGCGCTGGTAGACGATAAAGGGCAGTCGCTGCTCTTTAATCTAAAGAAGGACTGTCAGGTATTATTCCGCAACAACGACCACTCTACGGAACAGGAAATGCTGTTCGACCTGGCGATGGGCTCCATCTTTCACGAAGCAATGATAATAAGAGAGAACTGCTATCAACTTGAGGTCTACCTGCCTAAGGTCTCGGAACTGAAAAAAAAGGCAATCAAGACCTCTCATGAGAAGAGGTTTTTGAAAGAAGAAAACCTTATACTTGCCAGGGCAAGAAAAAGGCTCTCTGAGGGATTAAAAGAGACCAATAATCTTATTATAAATACATTGGAGCAGCTAAAGGACTTGCTGACGGGCTACGGCAAGAATGGTCTCTTGATTCGATTCTTGCTGGAAGAGGAGGGGCTTGTGGAAGAGGTATTGGGTAAAGGGAGCCTGAACGGCATCCTCTCGTCTATGTACAAGCGCGGCAGGCTGGAAGGACTTATCGTGGCCGCAAAGAGTTATCATAAAAGCGGTTACAACGATAAAGCAAAAGAGATGGCAAGCAAGGCGCTGACTATGAATTCAGATGACAGCATGCTCTTCCTGTATCTGTTTTATTCAGGTATGAAGGAGTACTATGACGGAAACCTTAGCGCGGCGATTGAAGACCTTAGGCAGGCAAAAGAGTTAGCGAAGGGTCTGCCCGAAGACAAAGAGAATTTTGAAAAGATAGAGTCCATCGAATCCAAAATATTACAGCTCCAGCACGAAGGCTATTGAAACCTTCCTATACTGAGGCTGGCAGATCGAGCGCAGGGCCTTGGCCTACCCGCCTCAGTCGCTTCTACTCTCCAAAAGCAGGCTCACCCGCGTCTTTGGGTAGGTTTCCACACGAGTTTCATCCTTCCGGCATTAGTCCGTCTTTATCGGGATTTTCTTCGCCTTGACCTTTTCAGACTTCGGGAGCGTTACTGAAAGTACGCCGTCTTTGTAATCGGCCTTTGCCTTATCGGCTTCTACGCCGGTTGGCAGGCTTATGGAGCGGCAGAAACTTCCATACGTTCTTTCTACTCTATAAAAGCTCTTGCCCTTCTCTTCTTTTTCTTCTTTTTTCTCGCCCTTTATAGTCAAGGTGTCGCCTGAGACAGATATGTCTACGTCTTTCGGGTCTATACCGGGCAGTTCGGCCTTGACTGTTACGCTGTCGGCATTTTCCACAACATCAACAACGGGGCCCCATCGCATCGGCAATCCGCTCCTGCGGAAAAACTCTTCAAAGACTCGGTCCATCTCCTTCTGCAGGGAACCAAAACCAGGTATTTCAGGCCATCTCATAATATCCGCCATTATGACACCTCCTCTTATAAAGAAAAGATGCACAAACCTCTGTTACATAATAAATTATATATTACTGAGCAGGCTTGTCAACTGAAACTAAGGGCCCTGTTGGGGGTGCTTTCCGATGCCTTAACTAAACTACTACCGCCTAAAAGCGGTAGTAGTTTAGTTAAAGGTTTTCTCCTCAAGGCCTTTAGTTTGTTGAGCACGTTATTACGTGCCTTGAGCCTAATTTAGGAGAAGACCCCTCTTTATGGGAACTTCATTTGGAGCTCTACGGAACGTGCATTGATATTCTCTTTGCCTTCGTTAATTCCACATTCCATTCCGCTACAAGCCAGGGCAGATTCTAAAAGGGTTACGGTAGCATAACCTTGCTCTTTATTTGTGTAAAACCTGAACGTCTTGCCTGAGATATGAGGTAAGAAATTATCTCCAAGCCTTAGGTTTCTAATAGAATGAAAAACTCTCCAACAACGGAGAAACGATATTACCGCATTGTCACCTATACCCCACAACATTATGGGGGTAATAATGGTCATTTTATTAATACCTTTCTGGAACTATTTGAGTCAATAGTTCATGAAAACATAAAGGAAGATAGAGAGAGAGAGAGAGAAAGATAACTGGGAATAGTGCCAGGGCCCCTGATTCCAGCCCGATTGGCCAAATTAAGTCCTTGGCATGACAATCTAAGGTGGGCTTCCGATCCCTCAAAAGAGAATCCTCACCGTTTAAGGTGAGGACCTCTTTTCAGCATAAACTTATGTCTGGCTCATACGCTGTAAATAATCGTCTTTGGCAAGAAGCTTATTATTATACGGTATGAACGCGCAACATAGACTATACCTTGCTTACTTGCGTGGCCTTACGACCTTTGGTATCTTCGATTACCTCAAACTTCACCTTGTCGCCCTCAGACAAGGACCTGAACCCCTGAGCTTCAATGGTACTCTGGTGAACAAATACGTCTTTACCACCATCGTCTGGAGCTATGAAGCCGAAGCCCTTAGTGTCGTTAAACCATTTCACTGTTCCTGTAGCCATGTTATCACCTCCTTTCCTAGTTTCAAAAAACCTATACTTCATAAAAAAAGACCACGAAGCCAGAGTACTGTTCTGCCTTTGTGGTCTTTGACTCGACAATACTATTACACTACTAGGAGGCATTCTACCAGAAATACTATATTTTGCAACAGATACTTAAAAATTTTTTTCAATTTATAAAGTCTCATCCTTTTGATAAAATCCGGCGAAAAAGGTAAAATCTTCCCTATGAAAAAGAGGCTCTTCAGCGGAATTCAGCCCACGGGCGAGGTACATATAGGTAACTACCTGGGTGCGATAAAAAACTGGGTCAAGTTACTCGGCAAATATGAATGTATTTTCTCCATCGTAGACTACCACGCCATAACCGTGGAACATAACCCAAAGGACATGCCGCAGAGGATACTGCGGGTAGCAACTGTGGACATCGCGGCGGGACTAGACCCGGAACGCTGCACCATATTTATTCAGTCCCACGTGCAGGAGCATGTCGAGCTGGCGTGGATTCTTAACACCGTCACCCCCATAGGCCATCTCGAACGTATGACTCAGTTTAAGGACAAGGCGGCGCGGCACAGGGAAAACGTAAACGCGGGCCTGTTCGCTTACCCTGTGCTTCAGGCGGCCGACATACTTCTATACAAGGCAGAGATTGTGCCCGTGGGAGAGGACCAGGTACAACACCTGGAACTCTCAAGAGAAATAGCCCGGAAATTCAACAGCCGATACGGAGATATATTCCCTGAACCCAAGGAGCTCCTCTCAGACGCACCTAGGGTCATGGGCCTCGATGCTGAAAACAAGATGAGCAAGAGCATGAATAATTATATCGGCCTCACCGAATCGCCGGAGGTCATATGGAAAAAACTTTCCGTGGCCGTAACCGACCCCGCGAGAAAGAAGCGCTCCGACCCTGGCACGCCGGAGATTTGCAACATCTACCACCTGCATAAATATTTCTCCTCTAACGAAGAGATAGACTGGTCGGCCAACGGGTGCAGAACGGCCGGCATAGGGTGCCTGGAGTGTAAGAAGGTCTTGTCCGACAACATCGTCCAAGAACTTGCGCCGATAAGGGGAAAGGCCAGAGAACTGGACAACAACCCCGGTTACGTGCAGGACGTCTTGAGAAGGGGCGCCGAAAGATGTAGAGAGCTTGCCCAGGAGACCATGAAGGAGGTAAGGTCAAGCATGGGACTGGACCTGAACCTGCACCCCCAACCGTCCAAGCTGTGAGATTGTAAATAAAGAACTCTGAAAAACTACCTTTTTATAAGCTCCCATTAGCCAACTTCAGTCAGACGAGAAATCTTTCGGTGTCTACTTGAGACGCAACGTATTGTCATTCCGTGCTTGACACGGAATCCATACCTGATTAAATCAGGGATTCCTGCTTTCGCAGGAATGAGGACGAGGTAAAGGTTGTGGTACGCCCGCTTTTGCGGGAAGGACATTTGAAACCTTTTTCCAAAAAACTCTAACGTGGTAATAAACACCGAGACCCATTCCAGTAAAAATCCTTTCATCAGCGAGATAGTCCGCCGCCTCAAGGAGCATGCGGACATCGAGGCGGAGGTCGTAAAACTGCTTATTGATGTCCCGCCGAACCCCGGCATGGGCGACTACACCCTGCCCTGTTTTGCCCTTAAGGAAATATTCCAAAAGAATCCCACACTGATTGCAAAGGAATTGGCGAGTATCCCACTGGCGGGAGGGCAGATAACCAGGGTAGAGGCGCATGGGCCTTATCTTAACTTCAGTGTTGACAAGAACATACTGACTAGATGGGTACTCACAACTGTCTTCAACGAAAAAGACAGCTACGGCCGCCGCACCTTGGGCAGCGGCAAAACGGTAATTATAGACTATTCTTCCCCCAATATAGCAAAGCACCTCGGTGTTCACCACCTCCGGTCCGCCGTTATAGGCAGCGCCCTCTACAGGCTCCATAAGGCGCTCGGTTACCGAGTCATCGGGATTAACCACCTTGGCGACTGGGGGACGCAGTTCGGACAGCTCATAACGGCCTTCAGACACTGGGGCAGCGAGGATGCCCTGCAGCACGACCCCATAGGCGTCTTGAACAGTCTGTACGTCAAGTTCCACGAAGAGGCAGAGAAAGACCCTTCTCTTGAAAAGGAGGCCAGGGCGGCCTTTAAGAAGCTGGAGGAAGGCGACCCGGAGACGAGAAGGCTCTGGAAACATTTCAGAGAGCTGAGCCTGAAGGAATTTAATAAGGTGTATGACGCACTGGGGATAAAATTTGACTGCTACACCGGCGAGAGCTTTTATAACGAGATGCTTGAGGGCACCGTTGAGAGCTTAAAGACCGCCGGGCTTGCGACAATAAGTGAAGAGGCGCTTATAGTTGATTTAGAAAAATACGACATGCCCCCCTGCCTGTTGAAGAAAAGGGACGAGGCCAGCCTATACGCCACCCGCGACATCTGCGCCGCAGAATATCGCCATAAGACGTACGGGTTCACCAGGATGCTCTATGTGGTGGGTTCAGAGCAAAAGCTGCACTTCAGGCAGGTGTTCAAGGTGCTTGAGCTGATGGGCGACGATTGGGTAAAGAACTGCGCCCACGTTGACTTCGGTCTTATAAAATTCAAGCACGGCAGGATGTCCACCCGGAAGGGCCAGATAATCCTCCTGGAAGAAGTCCTCAATGAGGCGGTAACCAGGGCGCACGAGATAATAGAGGGGAAAAATCCCGGGCTGGGAAACAAGGACCGTGTTGCGACGCAGGTAGGAGTCGGGGCGGTTATCTTTACGGACTTATCAACCCGGCGCACAAAGGACGTGATATTTGACTGGGATGCGGTCTTGAATTTCGAGGGAGAGACCGGACCCTACGTCCAGTACACACACGCAAGGCTTTGCAGTGTAATGAGGAAATACGGCAGGCCGGTAACTACGGCGGTAGACTATGGACTTCTTAAGGAGGAGGATGAATATCTATTGATCAGGAAGCTGGAACAATTTCCGAAGGCCATAGAGGGCGCCGCCCGCTCGTGCGAACCCGTAATAATGTGTAACTATCTGCTGGAACTCTGCGGCATATTCAACCGCTACTACAACCACCACCGCATAATCAGCCAGGACGAGGCGCTGACCAGGGCGCGGATACTCCTCTCCGATTCGGTAAGACAGGTCTTGAGAAACGGCCTTACCCTCCTTGGCATCCAGACACCGGAGGAGATGTAGCGTTGTTTAGGGGTGCGTCTTGACGCACCCTACTCACAGGATGAACCCACTTTTCAGGTGAGGCTTTTCCACCCAAAGTGAATTAGAAAGATATGAGTACTTCGATGACTTTTGCAGGGGTCTCATTACAAGCTCTCAAGCCGTCCTTTGGGCCATGAACTGGGCGATCTCGCGGAATGTGGCCTTGTTCTCCACGGGTATTTCTTCGATAGCCTTAAACGCCTTTTCAACCAAACCCTCCGCAAAGCGCTGGGAATAATTGATTGCATCGTATTTCTTGTACAACTTTATGACCTCATCCACCACGCTGGCAGAGGTACTCTCTCTGGGCTTAAGCATTATCTCTACAAGCCTCTCCTTATCTGCCGCTCCCGCCTTGCTCAGTGTATATGCGTAAAGGAAGCTGGGTTTCCCTTCCTTTATATCCGAACCGATGACGCCGCCCCGGCCCTTGCCCACGGTAAGGTCTATGAGGTCGTCGCGTATCTGAAAGGCCGGCCCCATACTCTTGCCCAGTTCCCATATCTTATCAATTGCGCCGTCTGAAGCCCCTGCTATCACGGCGCCGCCCACCATGCCGCACGTCAGGTAGTATGCAGTCTTTAACTCCACCGTTCGCAGATAGTCTTCTATCGTGAACTTCGTGGAACCCCTCCAGTTTATGTCAAGGGCCTGCCCCTCTACGGTCTTTTCATAAGTGAGAGTAAAGATGTCCAGCAGTCTTAGTCTTTTCCCCTGAGGCAGATTGCCGTCTAATATGGAGCGATAGGCGCGGCCCAGCAGGTAGTCGCCGGCGTTTATGGCATTTGCAGTGCCGTACTTCACCCAGACGGCGGGCTTGTCGCGCCGCATGGTATCCCCGTCTTCGATGTCGTCGTGCATGAGGAACATGTTGTGCAGAATCTCCACCGCGGCGGCAAACGGCACGGCCTCATCCGGGTTGCCGCCCAGGGCCTCGCATACAATCAGGCATAGTGCGGGGCGCATCCTCTTTCCGCCCGTATCCATGTGATACCAGATAGGCTCACTCAGGTAGTCGTCCCTGACGGGAAAGAGTTTCTTGAGGTGCTCGTCTATACCCTTACCGTATTTTTTTAGAGATTCTTCTATTTCCACAATACGTTCCTGTTTAAGGGTCCGTAGTATACAATCAAACGGACAGGTCTAAGTACCTGTCCGTTCAAAAAAGAATAGATACGTCGCACACGCGCAGTCAAGACTACGCCCTGCTCAGGAATTCGCCCGTGCGGGTGTCCACCTTTACCACGTCTCCTTCATTTATAAACAGCGGTACCTTTATCTCTAGGTCAGTCTCGAGCTTGGCCGGTTTAAAAACGTTGGTAACTGTATCGCCTTTTGTACTCGGCGTAGTCTCTACTACCTTCAGCGCTACGGTGGTCGGCAGTTCCACAGACACCGGCCGGCCCTCATAGAAGCCCACCTTTACCGTACTGTTAAGGGGCATGTACGGGGCATAATCATCTAGTACATCGCCGGGCAAAAAGACCTGTTCAAAGGTCTCGGTGTCCATCATACAATAGTTCTGGCCGTCGTGATAAAGATACTCCATGGTGTGGTAATCCATGAACACCTTTTCTATCTTATCTGAGGCGCGAAAGCGTTTCTGTATCACGTTGCCTTGTTTCAGACTTTTGAGCTTCGCCTGCACCATGGCACGTAAGTTTCCAGGCGTGTGGTGCTGAAATTCAGTCACTATATAAAGCTCACCTTCATGCTTTATCATCATTCCATTTCTTATATCGGTAGCATTTATCACGCTCAAGACTCCTTCTTAACAATGCAGGGCTTTTCTATGCATCCCTTGTAACAAAAGATTGCAAAATCCCTAAAAAAATTATAGCAGAACACCTACAAAAATTCCATCATAACAGAGTCGGCCACAAAAACCCCCTTTCGGGTGAGATAAAGTCTTCCCTGCCTAATACCCATAAGGCCCAACACACACAACCTGTCTATAACGTCCCCATACAGTTCCCTTAGCGTGAAACCTGTACGGACGGTAAAGTTCTTCTCTTTGATGCCGGATGTCATCCTCAGGGCCATCATAAGGGTCTCGGCGGCGCGCCTTCTGGGCGTCAGACGTTCTCCAAAGGTCTTGGCGCTCCTTCCTGCCTCAATCCGCTCGATGTAACTGAGAATATCCCTTATATTGGAGGTGCGTCTGCCGTTTAGATACGACACCGCGCCGGCACCTATACCTACGTAAGGAAGATTCTTCCAATAATTTACGTTATGACGGCATCGGTATCCCTTCTTTGCAAAGTTTGATATCTCGTAATGTTTGTAGCCGTTATTGTCCAGAAAGTTTATGGTCTTTTTCAGCATATCGAGCTGTGATTCCTCATCCGGCCTTGGGACACTGCCCGTCCTTATCTGTCGTGCCAGGGGCGTACCCCTCTCAACGGTAAGGCAGTAGGCCGAGAGGTGCTCCGGGTCAAGTGACAGCACCTCGGTCAGGTCTTCCTCCCAGTCCATAAGGGTCTGGCCAGACCAGCCAAATATCAGGTCTACGCTCAGGTTATTAAATCCGCCTTCCCGCAGTACGGAAAATGCGTCAAGTGCATCCCTCCGTGAGTGTATACGCCCCAACAGTCTCAACCCTTTTTCCTTAAAGGACTGTATGCCGAGGCTGATACGGTTTACGCCGCCCCATCTCAAAAGGGCAGCTTTCCTCGCATTAACCGTTCCGGGATTTACCTCCACCGTGTACTCCTTTATCCGCCGCATATCCAGTGAGGAAGATACGGCGGAGAGTAGCTGGTTTAGCTGCCCTTCTTTCATAGCGGTGGGGGTGCCGCCGCCTATGTAGACCGTCTTATAGGGATGGTCTTTAACGCCCCCCAATTCCTTCTCCAGCGCGGCGACATATCTGGAGGCAACGTCCGGCTGGTAGACGGAAGAGTTGAAGTCGCAGTAGCTGCACCTCTTTATACAGAAGGGGATGTGAATATAAAGGGCGTTGGGATGTGTAAGCTCTCTTTGCATGATCATGGTATCGCGACGCTAGCAAGTCAGGTGGAGGGCGGTAACGACGGACTTGTTGCTTTTCATCAGCTTATTGTGAAGTTTGCAGGCCTCTGGCGTAATGGCCGCAAACAATTCTATGCCTTTCTGCTCAAGCAGTGTCTTTAACTGCGGGTCTATCTTCATGCGGTCGTCCTGGCCGGTTCCCACTATTAAAATCTGCGGCGCCATACGCAATATTTCTTTAATATCATTCTCCTGCAGTCTGTGTCCCTCCATGCGCCACCAGCGACTGTCCACCCTGTCCGGGTATATTATCACGTCGCTCGAATAGTCGCACCCGTTAATTCGGATGTTTCCGAAGCTTGAGGAGTCAATATGCATGTGAATAAATAACGTTGGGAATCGGCTGCGGCGTGACGCCAATGGTAAATTATCTAATGTATCTGTCCGAAATGTTGACGTCCTTATCGCGGACCATGGGGACGAAGATACAGCCCAGGAGCTGTTCCTGTTTGGTATAATCCCCCCTCCGGGTAATCCTGTAAAGAATCTGGTGTTCCGGGTATCCTACGGGGATTACCAGCCGCCCGCCGTCGGCAAGCTGTGTTACCAGTGCGGGTGGGACGCTGTCTGCGGCGGCAGTCACGATTATGGCGTCGTAGGGGGCCTCTTCCTCGTAACCGATGTGGCCGTTACCCACACGGAAGGTTATCTTATGGCCGTAGCCCAGTTCCTCCAGTATGCCCCTCGCCCTATCAAGCAGTCTGGGTCGTATCTCCACTGTGTAGACATAGTCCACTATCTCCGCCAGTATTGCAGTCTGATAGCCGGACCCTGTGCCTATCTCCAGCACCCTATCCGTCTTTCCCAACTGCAGGGCCTGGGTCATGCAGGCTACCATATAGGGTTGAGATATAGTCTGCGCCTCCCCAATGGGTGCAGGGGCATCGTCATACGCCTTATTCCACATCTCTACAGGCATGAAAAGGTGGCGCGGCACCTTCTCCATGGCCATAAGGACCTGCCTGTCCGTTATATCCCTACCCCGGAGCTGTACCCTGACCATCTCCTTGCGTCTGGTTTCAAAATCCATAAAGTCCATAGCAACTACCTGAAGGTCTCTTAAAAAGTGTTAACTTACAGAGTTCTAACCCCATCTTCCCCTTCACTATTTCATCGAGTGAGGGGAAAATTGGAGCAATTTGTAATGTTTTCAGAGGTCTCATCTGCATTTATCTATAAGTTCTTTGAGCATCTTGCGGTGGCAGTAGGTGTCCTCCTCTTCATGGCAGAGGAGTATGATGGTCTCTTTCTCGGCCCTCTCCGCAAGTAATTGTATTTTCTGCCTCTGCAATGAACCTCTCATTTCATTGACGTATCTTTTCTTGAACTCCTTGAAATGGATCTTCTTCTTTATCCAGTCGTTAAGAAGCCCTAGACTTGGAGACAGGTCCCTATCCCATTCGTCTATCCGGGTCTTACGGATACCCCTGGGCCACCGCCTCATTACAAGGAGTCTGAACCCTTCCCCCGGGGTCCCTTCGTCGTAGATGGATTTAGTCTTAATTCCCACCGACACAATAAATTATAGGCCAAAAACCCCGCAAAGGCAAGCTGAAGACAAGTGTTAAATTGATGTGAGGTCTCTGGAGATATCTTATCCTTTCACGTATGGACAGGTTCTTGAACCTGCCCATAATCTCCATCATTAGGAGTTATTCATCCTGTATTTCCCCCTCAAACACCTCTTCTGCGGGGCCGGTCATAAAGACGTCTCCGTCCTCGGACCATTCCAGGGTCAAGTCACCCCCAGGCAGGTGGGCAAGTATCTTTC
>Ga0156219_1115_pt1 | contig 18463 bp, 17 predicted proteins | sample RifCSPlowO2_12_FD_107867 | JGI IMG/M metagenome (GOLD analysis project Ga0156219, IMG submission 107867) | Planctomycetes bacterium RIFCSPLOWO2_12_FULL_50_35 | reverse complement strand
AAAATTTCTTCCACTTACCATGATGTTGCCCGCCAAAGTCAACAGCCGACAGAACGCCACCGCGAACGAATCGCTTATTTATTCGTAGGGGCTTGATTTATCGTAGGAACAGGGTTTATCCCTGTCCATGACTTACGCTACTATGACACAGTCTGTGAAGGGGAAATGTCACCTATTTTATGCACTGGGTAATAATTCCAGGTGAACTTACAGGGTCTGGCAACAGACCCATTTTAAAGCTGCAAACTAATACAAAGATGCTTTAGAGTACGCCATAAAGAAAATTGCGAACCTGAAAATTTAGCCCGTTTTCACGTAGGATTCAGGATGGAAAAAGATATAGTGCTTTTTTGGGGTGCAGGATTTTCTTGTGATGCTGGTCTGCCTACCATGAAAACCTTTGGTTCAGAATCACACAAGGATTATGAGGGGATTGAGAAACATCGGCTTCTGCAAAATCGAGAAGCCGCCCCTCATTTAAACAAAGCCGCAGAAACTTTCTACTGGTTTCAAGATGTTTGCCGCAGCTCTTTCATCATAAGGGGCAGTGCTTTGGATAATATAGAAGAGGTGTTCAGTGTAGCAGAAACAATTTTAATGTCGAGGATACCTACGATAAGTTGCTGTGGAGGAACAGAAACACCTCAGGAGTTGGTAAATCAAATTAAATTATGGCTGTGGAAAATATATCAACAATATCCAAGTCATAAACAGGAAAAGGAAAATAAAGAAACATGCTATGATAAATTATTTAAAAAAATTATAAAAGATTACGGGTTGGATAGTAAGTTAACCATTATCACAACCAATTATGATTTGGTATTTGAATATAATTGTTCGGAAAATGGTATTGAATGTTTTTATCCAATAGATGCAAAAAGCATAAGTATCGGGAAAGGTGATCCTTACGTATATTTTGGCAGTAATTCTAGCAGTAATTCTAAAAAGGTTCCAGTATGCAAATTACACGGAAGCATCAATTTCTTTCAAAATAAATCTTCTGATGATGTTATCTATATTGCAGATAGAAAAGCAGGTAAAAAGTACTGGATTCGCGAATATTTGCCTGCAGTTTTTGCCCTTGAAGCTATATGTGATATTAGAAAAAAGGATCCTGCATTATCTCCAGCAATTATCCCTCCTACTTACGCAAAACTTGAGCAATATAAATGGGTAAAAGACATGTGGAATGCCGCCTTTAATGCAGTAGTTAATGCTAAAAAAATAATTTTTATTGGGTATAGTATGCCACCAAGTGACGGTTTTATGAAATCTTTTTTCGCAGGAACATTTGCCTTAAGAAAAACATGCGAGAAACCTAAAATATTCGTTGTTGACAAAAGCGAGGAAACTATCAAAAGATATCGAAGTGTTTTTGATGTGCTTTTATGCAATTCTAATACAATGACATTGCAAGAAAGTATAGACAGTGGGCAACTGATAGACTTTCTAACAAGTTAAATCTTCTATTTCGGCTCATTTGTAGTGGATAGTACTTAATCTGACACACCGGCTCCTACTGTCTGTCCCAGCCCACCCCAAACCTGACGGATTGGGTTGTTGTGTAGAGTCCCTTCGGCAGGCTCAGGACAAGTTCCTCCACTCCGCCTAGGGCGGATGGGCGAGCCCTCAGAATGGCATCAATTGCACAGATTTTTAACGACCTCTAACAATAAAAAGGGCCGCTTTGATGATATCAGCAAAGCGGCCTCTTCGTTAGAATCTAAATCTAGAAAGAATCTTACTTCACGGCACCCTCAACCGCTGCGGCGCCTTCCTCCTCTTCCTCCTTGAGTTCCGTCACCATCGTCTCGGTGGTAAGCATGAGACCGGCGATCGAGGCGGCATTCTGAAGTGCGATGCGGGTGACCTTGGTGGGGTCTATAATGCCCTCGCTGAGCATATCTACGTAACGGCGGGTATTTGCATCAAAACCCATGTTCGCCTTCATGCCTTTTACCGTCTCCACAACCACAGGCCCGTTCTCACCGGTGTTTTCGGCTATCTGGCGCATGGGTGCCTCAAGGGCCTTGGTCACTATATCGAGCCCCATCTTTTCATCACCCTTAAATTTCTTTCTGGCTTCTTCGAGCACGGGAATGATCCGCACATACGCAACACCGCCGCCGGGTACTATCCCCTCCGCAACGGCAGCCCTGGTGGCGTGGAGTGCATCCTCTACACGGGCCTTTTTCTCGTTCATCTCCGCCTCTGTTGCAGCGCCCACCTTTATGACTGCCACTCCGCCGGCCAGCTTGGCCAGCCTCTCTTGCAACTTTTCCTTATCATAGTCCGACGTGGAGGCCTCTATCTGATTCTTTATCTGGGCAATCCTTGACTGTATGTCTGTCTTTTTACCGTAACCGCCAATGATGGTGATATTGTCTTTGTCCACCGTAACCCTTTTTGCACGGCCCAGGTCCGCAATGTCCAAGTCCTCGAGTTTCTCGCCCAGGTCCTCGGTAATGGCCCTTCCCTTGGTCAGTATGCTTATGTCCTCCAGCATGGCCTTACGCCTGTCGCCAAAACCCGGCGCCTTTATCGCACAGCAGGAGATGACGCCCCTCAGACGATTCACCACCAACGTGGCCAGCGCCTCACCTTCCACGTCCTCGGCGATTATAAGCAGAGGCAGGCCGCTGCTCGAGACCTTTTCAAGGATGGGAACAATGTCTTTAATGGCAGATATCTTCTTCTCGTGGATGAGTATGTACGGTTCCTCAAATTCTACCAACATCTTTTGGGCATTGGTTACAAAGTAAGGGGATATATAACCGCGGTCGAACTGCATCCCCTCTACCACATCGAGTCGGGTCTCCATGCCCTTGGCTTCCTCAACGGTAATAACTCCATCCTTCCCAACCTTCTCCATAGCGTCGGCCAGCAGATTGCCGATGGAGGAATCATTGTTGGCAGATATGGTGCCTGTCTGGGCTATCTCTGCGCGGCCCTTCACGGGCTTAGTGAGCTTCTTCAGCTCCTCCACCACTATCTCTACCGCCTTATCAATACCCCGCTTGACGGCAATGGGGCTGGCGCCTGCGGTAATACACTTAATGCCCTCCCGGTAGATAGCTTCCGCCAGTACCGTTGCCGTAGTAGTTCCGTCCCCGGCGGCATCACTGGTCTTGGAAGCCACCTCAGTGGCGAGCTTTGCGCCCATGTTCTCAAACGGGTCTTTTAGTTCCACCTCTTTAGCTGCGGTAACACCATCTTTTGTAACGGATGGTGGACCAAAGCTTTTTTCCAACACCACATTACGGCCGGTGGGACCCATAGTCACCCTAACGACGTCGGCCAGTTGTTTTACTCCCTGGAGCAACTTCCTCCTGGCATCCATGTCGTAAAGTAGCTGTTTAGCTGCCACCTGATTCCCTCCCTCTTTCTATAAATAAACTCTGGTAGCCAAGCATCGGTACCAACTCTTATTATCCCTCTATCTTGGCTAGGATGTCTGATTCTTTCATAATGAGGTATTCTTTGCCGTCAACAGTCACTTCCGCACCTGCATACTTGCTGAAAAACACCTTATCCCCTTTCTTTACGCTGAGGGGAATCTTCTTGCCGTCATCCGATAGTCTTCCGTCTCCTACGGCAATGACCTTCCCCTTGGAAGGCTTCTCTTTTGCAGTATCCGGCAAAAGTATACCGCCAGCCGTTTTTTCCTCTGCCTCTAACCTTTCTATAACTACACGGTCATCTAAGGGTCTAATGGACATGCTCCCTCCTCCTTATCACTTACGGACAACTTTACCATTTACATACCGTGGGCTCTGTGTGCAGGGGCCTTGCCACCCTCTTTTTTCTTCGGCACATCGCTGACCAGGCAGTCCACCATCAGAAGTGTTCCAGCGATACTGGCGGCATTCTGCAAAGCACTGCGGGTTACCTTAGTAGGGTCTACGATACCGGCTTCTATCATGTTGGTGAAATCCAGCCGTTCTGCGTCAAAACCGTAGGCCTGGTCCTTAGATTCCAGAATCTTTTTAACTACGACTGAACCCTCCGTCCCGGCATTTTCGGCTATTTGTGCGACAGGCACGGAAAGTGCGCGTCTTATGATATCGCTGCCGACGGCCTCGTCCCCCTTAAGGCCGAGCCCACCTTCCAAGACCTTCGACGCCCTCAAAAGGGCCACACCGCCGCCCGGCAACACGCCCTCCTCTATGGCGGCCCTGGTGGCGTGAAGGGCATCCTCTATAAGCGCCTTTTTCTGTTTAATCTCGGTCTCTGTGGCGGCACCAACATTTATTTGGGCGACTCCACCTGCCAGCTTTGCCAGGCGCTCTTGAAGTTTTTCTCTGTCATAATCGCTGGTGGTAGTCCCTATTTCCGAACGTATCTGGTTTATACGCCCGGTGATGTCCTTGTGAGAACCCGCACCACTAATAATGGTGGTATGCTCTGAGTCAACGGTAACTTTCTTGGCACGCCCCAACTGATCCAGCTCTACAGCCTCCAGCTGTATGCCCAAGTCTTTAAAGACGGCATTACCGCCCGTTAACACGGCGATGTCTTCGAGCATGGCCTTTCTGCGGTCCCCGTAGCCGGGCGTCTTGACCGCACAGCAGGAAAGCGTCCCTCGAATTTTATTCACTACCAGAGTGGCTAACGCCTCACCTTCCACGTCCTCGGCTATTATCAAAATGGGTCTGCCGCTCTTGGCTATCTTCTCCAGGAGAGGCACCAACCCCTTTATCCCGGAAATCTTGTCTTCATATATAAGTATATAAGGGTTCTCAAGCTCCACACGCATATTGTCCGGGTCGGTTACAAAGTAGGGAGAATGGTATCCACGGTCAAACTGCATACCTTCAACGACCTCAACCTCTGTCACCGGACGCTTACCCTCTTCAACCGTAATGACCCCGTCCTTACCGACCTTGTCCATTGCATTAGCTATCATCTTGCCAATCTCCGGGTCATTATTGGCAGCGATAGCGCCTATGTTGGCTATCTCCGATTGTTCTTTTATTTTCTTGCTCGTATTTTTTAGGTGTTCAACCACCTTGTCCACTGCTTTTTTCATGCCGCGGTTTAATAACAGCGGTGCCGCGCCGGCAACCACGTTTTTCAGACCTTCTTTGAAAATAGCCTCCGCCAGTACGGTTGCTGTGGTTGTGCCGTCTCCAGCCACCTCGCTCGTCTTCGAGGCTACCTCTCGGACAAGCCGGGCGCCCATGTTTTCGTACGGATCGCTCAGCTCTATCTCTTCGGCTACCGTTACACCGTCTTTTGTAACGTTTGGGCTGCCGTATCCCTTGTCCAGTATCGCATTCCTGCCCCTTGGTCCTAGAGTAGACTTAACGGCACGTGAAAGTTTTACGACACCCCTTAAAAGAGCTTCTCTGGCGTCCTCTCTAAAGGCAAGCTGCTTGGCTGCCATTCCAATCCCTCCCAAAATTAAACCTGTACCAGAAATTGTTATCAGGTGTACTATTTCGCAAACCTTGTGCCAATGCCAATCACCAGCCACATTGTGCGTAATGTGCTATAAACACATGACTTAAGGCTTGCCGTCTTGCTGCCGCCCTAACCTATCCTCATAAATCGCTCCTGTCAATCTGGCAGGGCTTGAAAGGGATGCACGGAAAGGTTAATATTATGCGTTTATCCATGGAGACAGAAAACAGCTACATATCCATTCGGGGTGCAAGGGTACACAATCTTAAGAATGTCGATATAGACATACCCAGGGACAGGCTGATTGTGATTACCGGTGTAAGCGGTTCCGGTAAGTCATCCCTCGCCTTCGACACCATATTCGCCGAGGGCCAGAGGCGCTACATAGAATCCCTGTCTACCTACGCCCGGCAGTTCTTGGAACAGCTTGAGAAGCCGGACGTAGATCTCATTGAAGGACTGCCGCCCACTGTGGCTATAGAACAGCGGACGATAGCCACTAATCCCCGCTCCACAGTGGCCACAACGAGTGAGATATACGATTACCTTCGCCTACTCTACGCCCGCATAGGCACTCCACACTGTCACAAGTGTGAGCAAGAGGTCAGCCGTCAAAGCGTGGACGAAATAGTTGATACGGTGATGCAGATACCGCTGGGTACCAGGATAATGCTGCTGGCCCCGATAATAAAGGGCAAGAAGGGTGAGCACAGGGAGGTCTTAGAGGCCGTTAGGAAGGACGGCTTTGTAAGGGCACGGATAGACGGCGTGCTGCTGGACATAACCCAGCCGATAAAACTGAGCCGCTACAAGACCCACGACATAGAAGCGCTTGTAGACCGCTTGGTTATAAAGGAAGACATTGGCGCCAGGCTATACGATTCTATCCAGACCTGCCTCGAGGTGGGGGAGGGGATGATGGTCCTGTCACAGGAAAAAATGCGTGCGTGGCACGACGCACTCTTCAGCCAGCGTTACGCCTGCAAGCAGTGCGGTGTGAGCCTTGAAGAGCTGGCTCCCAGGCTCTTCTCCTTCAACAGCCCATACGGCGCATGCCCCGCCTGCGAGGGGCTCGGCTCACGGATGGAGTTCGATCCCGAACTCATTATACCGGATAAAGCCCTCAGCCTAAGGCAAGGGGCCGTTCGGGTCTGGGAGGAAGACAGTTCAAGAATAAACCGCCGTTATGCAAGCCTTCTGAAGGATTTTTCCGAGAAGTTTCCCGCACAACTTGACGTCCCCTTCAAAAAGCTGCCCAAAGGAACAAGAGAAGCCCTTCTCTACGGTACAAACGGGGCAACAAAAAAAGATTTCGAAGGTATCATACCTACCCTTAGGGACCTGTACGACAAAACGGAACGCGAGGGCATCCGGAGATACCTTGAGTCTTACATGTCGGAACGCCCATGCGAGGCCTGTAACGGCGCAAGACTCAGGCCCGAGGCGCTGGCCGTAAGAGTAGGGAAAAAGACAATCAGCGAACTTACTTCGATGCACGTTGAAAGGGCCATAAAATTTTTCCGGGGTCTGTCCTTCACCGGGGAAAAGGAACTAATCGCCAGAGAAATATTGAAAGAGGTCATCGGCCGGCTGCAGTTCCTACTAAATCTTGGTCTGGGATATCTGGCTCTGGACCGCACCAGCACCACCCTCTCCGGCGGAGAGTCCCAGCGGCTGAGGCTTGCCTCCCAGGTTGGCTCGGGGCTCGTGGGCGTCTGCTACGTACTGGATGAGCCCACCATGGGTCTTCATGCAAGAGACGGTGAAATGCTCATACAAACACTCAAATCACTGCGGGATCAAGGGAATACGGTAATCGTGGTTGAACACGATGAAGAGACGATAAGAAATGCGGATGAAATAATAGACCTGGGGCCGGGCGCGGGGGAGAACGGCGGTAGAATAGTATCACACGGGACGCTGGCGAACGTCCTGGAGGGAACCGGCTCCCTCACGGCAAGTTATCTCAGACGAGAGCTGGAGATAAACCTGCCCACCAGGCGCAGGAAGATGGATCCAAGACATACAATCGTAATAAAGAACGGCAGAGAAAATAACCTAAAGTCAATAGATGCAGAGTTTCCCCTCGGCGTATTTTGCTGTGTGACCGGGGTGTCCGGGTCGGGCAAGAGCACCCTCGTCGACCAAATACTGCACAGGGCACTGAGCAGGGCAATCTACGGAAGCAAGCTCAAACCCGGCGCCCACGACTGCATTATCGGAATCGAAAAGATAGATAAGGTAATTGAGATAGACCAGTCGCCCATTGGCCGCACGCCGCGCTCGAATCCAGCCACGTATACCAAGGTCTTTACTCATGTAAGACAGGTCTTTGCGCAGACCAAAGAGGCCAGGCTGAGGGGTTACGGCCCCGGGCGCTTCAGCTTTAACGTCAAGACCGGCAGGTGCCTGGACTGTCAAGGACAGGGCACAAAGAAGCTGGAGATGCACTTCTTGCCCGACACCTATGCCACCTGCGACCAATGCAAGGGAAAGAGATACAACAAAGAAACTCTGGAGATACTCTACAAGGACAAGACCATCGCCGATGTACTTGCCATGACGGTGGACGAGGCCCACAAGTTCTTTAGAAACATCCCGAACGTAGAACGCACACTAAGGACACTGAGGGACGTTGGTCTGGGGTACATGACCCTAGGTCAGCCCTCCAACACACTCTCAGGGGGGGAGGCACAGAGGGTGAAACTGTCCACTGAACTGGCCAAATACCCCACGGGGAAGACCCTCTACATACTTGACGAGCCTACCGTGGGTCTCCATTTCGCCGACATACAGAATTTACTGAAGATATTAAACCGTCTGGTAGACATGGGCAACACCGTGATAGTCATCGAACACCATCTGGACGTGATAAAGCAGGCCGACTATATTATGGACCTTGGCCCGGAGGGTGGAGACGCCGGCGGAGAGCTGGTGGTGGCGGGGACGCCCGAACAGGTGGCAAAGAACAAGAGGTCACACACCGGCCGCGCCCTGAAGAAACATCTTGCTTAGATACGCGGACCATGTTACACACAACATTCGTGTTTCAGTATATTTATTTTTACAGGACTATCCGGCATCTTATACAAACATGCCTACTTATATCTCAATATAGAACCGGGGCTCTGTCCCCGGTCAAACCGGGCAGCGCTAAAACATGGGTGACGGAGCACCCAGGCTATATCTTTTTAGAAAACCTATTCTATACCGTTTTGGAGCGCATGTGTCATGTTGTTTTGAAACACCGATGCACTATCATTAATCATTCTTCGGGGCAGAAACTACAGTTATTATTTACCAGCTAAGGAGGCAAGATGAACTTCGACCTGAGTCAGGGCCTACGAGCCGTCTCTATGCAGATTACGGAAGGTTGCAGGCAGATATACTCTTGTCTTGATTATAGGGCGGCAAGGGGAGAGCTCAGGGACTATATAACAAGAGAATTCCTCAGGAGATACGTGCCCGAGATATATGGCATAGAAAGGGGTTATATAATAACATCTGAGGGGCATTCAAGTTATGAACAAGACATTATCGTCTACGACAAGACCAAGACACCTTTGTTATTCCAGCACGGCAACTCCCAGGTCCTACCGGTTGAAGGTGTGCACATCACCACCGGGGTACAAGCCACACTAACATTTGAGGACCTTGAAAGGAGCATCGCGGATATTGAAAAGATAAAGAAATTGAAAAAATCCGCGTATCTTAAACCCCCTACGCCGGTCTACAGGATACGGGAGTTCAGCGAGTTGAAGGACTATTTTAACGTCGTATCTTACGTCCTCGTTTACGACACACCTCACACGCTCAAAGAATTGACCGAGAAATTGATGGAACTGAATCAGAGACTAGGCATATCACCAAAACACCAGATTGACAGCATCTTCGTCCTCAAAAAGGGGGTGATCTTCAATTACAGGGAGGTAGAGCTCGGCGGGAAGATGCAATTTATGGTACTGGAGGATACACATCGGGCCTACGTTGATACTGAAGATGCCCTACAGTTATTTTATCTCTCCATAATGAGCCGCCTGGGGAGGGTCTGGATGCACGGGATTGATTTGCGGGAATATATAAAGGTGCAACTTGAGCCTCGCGTACTGAAGTATCTTGAGAAAAACGCGGAAAGGACCTTAGGAGGGACCCCCGGAAAAGCCGATTAGCGCCCTTGATTCTTCCCCCTCTCCCTTACTGGAAGGGGGAGGACTTACGGGGTGCCGCAGGGCTTAAGCCCTGCGGTCCTCACGTAAGCCCCGTAAATGGGGCAACTACAGAATGTCATGTCTCGGCGCACTATATGCTATTTCCTCCCTTGAGGGGAGATACCTCACAATACTACTCCTTAGCCTTAAATAACAGCCAGTTCTTGTCGCCCGGTATCTTGCCGCCCTTAATCTTCAACAGATAGTAGGTGCCGTTGAGCCTCTTACCGAGGAGGATGAATTTCAGCTCTTTATCGTCCTTCTCCTCCACAAGCTCGAAACCACCCGTATCCCAAATATCCACCGTACCGGCCCCGTAATTCCCCTCGGGGATAATGCCCTTAAAATCTATGTAATCAACGGGATGGTCTTCTGTCTGGACGGCCAGGCGTCTGATGCCCGGCTTTTCAGGCGGGCCTTTGGGGACTGCCCAGCTCCTAAGAACCCCTCCTACCTCCAGTCTCAGGTCCCAGTGCAGCCGCCTTGCGTGGTGTTCGTGTACGACAAATCTTTTCCTATCGGTTTTTCCGGGCCTTCCCTCGGGCTCTGGCGTCCGAGAAAAATCTCGCCGCCTTTTATAACTCTTTAAGGAATCTTCACTATCCTTCACCACCGCATCCTACCCACACCCTAAGACGCTGAGGTCGGCATAATCCTTCAGACACATTTCATCCCATGGCCTCGATCATCCAGGGTATCTCTTCGTCTCCGAACCTGATGGAGGTGTCTTCGACAAGCGTTTCGTACTCACCGCGGAAAAAATCTTCGTGGCTTTTCTCCATCTGCGCCAGCTTCTTAAAGACATTTTTGGAATCAGGGTCCCCGGCCTTCTCTCCCGCCTCCGTGTAGAACTGGAAGGCCTTCTGCTCCGCTTCACATATAATCTTTACCACATCCTTAATGGTCGCATTTTTGGGAGGCGTGGCTATCAGTTTCTTTGCCTCCTTTTTTCTGGACTCCGGTATGACAGGTTCGTTACCGGTCAGACGCTTGTACCAGTTACACAAGATCTTCCTATGTTCCTCCTCGGTGTCGGACATAATATTCAATTTGAGGTTGGCGCCCTTATCGGGCAATTGCGACGCGATAGAACGATAGAAATCCCTGGCCTTTATTTCCTGAAGGATGGCCAACTCTATTATGCCCAGGACCTCTTTACTGGCCTTCATAAAGGACCTCCTTGGGCTAGCTCTTTTTCGCCAACCCGGAAAACCCCCTTTTTAACTCCTTAACAAAAATCGTCCGCAGGGCCTTATCCGCCCCTTGTCCCTTAACCGTCTTCCAGGTACTGGGGCAATTTTTATAATCAACCCCGACAATGGAATGTATCAGGCGGTCTACTTCTCTCTTGTTATCGGCCGGCACTTCTATACCCGCCTCTTTCAGGATGTCTGACATATGTCTGAAATAGCAGGACATGTCTCTCTTTCTTACACAAACTCAGCGAACTATATTAATCTCCAAGAAGCGATTCCAGCTCAGCGATATGACCCTCTTCATCGGCCAGAATACCTTCCAGTATATTCCGGCTGGTGACATCCCCCTCCTTGTCAAGCTCCTTGATCCACTTCCTAAAATCCTCAGCGGCGTTGTATTCGACCTGCAGGTTTGCCTTTATCATATCTATACTCTTTTCAGGTACCTCTATACGGTCTGGCTTGGTGGTGGGCATACCACCCAGCGCAACAATCCTCTCTCCCAGTTTATAGGCGTGGTCCATTTCGGTGAAGCTCAGCTTCTTGAAAAGCTCTTTGACGGACTGGGCGTTGGCACCCTTATATAGATAGTGGTGCTGAATATATTGAAGGAGGGCTGTTATCTCCTCGGTAAGGGCCTTGTTAAGTATCTCTACAATCTTCTTATTGTTCATCTGCTCCGCTCTCCCATCTTAAAAGACGTTTTCGTTCCCACTTTCCCCACGAGTAATGCTCTCTAACCTTGTCAGAAGAGAACGCCAAACCCCGGGCCTCCATCAGGCGACTATATAAAACAAAATATCTCTGCTTGCAGAGGATTGCAACCCATTTACCGAACCTCGCAAAGGTAATTACCTGGAGGCCCGGCTTTCGATTGACAGGGCACATCACTAACCTGGGATGCCGAGCTAGTCCCCAAGAAGGGCCTCTAGGCCTGCAACATGCCCCTCTTCATCCGCTAATATCCCTTCCAGTATATTCCGGCTGGTGACGTCCCCCTCCTTGTCAACCACCTTTATCCACTCCCGATAAGCCACGACGGCATCTCTCTCATCCTGCAGGTCCACGTTTATCATCTCGATGCTCTTTTTGGGCACCTTGGGGGCGTTGGGCTTAGTGGTAGGCATCCCACCCAATGCAGCGATCCTCTCTCCCAGTTTATAGGCGTGGTCCATTTCGGTGAAGCTCAGCTTCTTGAAAAGCTCTTTGACGGACTGGGCGTTGGCACCCTTATATAGATAGTGGTGCTGAATATATTGAAGGAGGGCTGTTATCTCCTCGGTAAGGGCCTTGTTAAGTATCTCTACAATCTTCTTATTGTTCATCTGCTCCGCTCTCCCATCTTAAAAGACGTTTTCGTTCCCACTTTCCCCACGAGTAATGCTCTCTAACCTTGTCAGAAGAGAACGCCAAACCCCGGGCCTCCATCAGGCGACTATATAAAACAAAATATCTCTGCTTGCAGAGGATTGCAACCCATTTACCGAACCTCGCAAAGGTAATTACCTGGAGGCCCGGCTTTCGATTGACAGGGCACATCACTAACCTGGGATGCCGAGCTAGTCCCCAAGAAGGGCCTCTAGGCCTGCAACATGCCCCTCTTCATCCGCTAATATCCCTTCCAGTATATTCCGGCTGGTGACGTCCCCCTCCTTGTCAACCACCTTTATCCACTCCCGATAAGCCACGACGGCATCTCTCTCATCCTGCAGGTCCACGTTTATCATCTCGATGCTCTTTTTGGGCACCTTGGGGGCGTTGGGCTTAGTGGTAGGCATCCCACCCAATGCAGCGATCCTCTCTCCCAGTTTATAGGCGTGGTCCATTTCGGTGAAGCTCAGCTTCTTGAAAAGCTCTTTGACGGACTGGGCGTTGGCACCCTTATATAGATAGTGGTGCTGAATATATTGAAGGAGGGCTGTTATCTCCTCGGTAAGGGCCTTGTTAAGTATCTCTACAATCTTCTTATTGTTCATGTTGCTTGCTCTCCCCTCTTGAAAAGAATCCTTACCTTCTTCCCGTAATACAACCTCATCACTGGAAGAAAGTGGTAATGTTACTTAGATGGCAGAAATGCGATAATCCGCCGTGTCTTTAAAAGAAGACAAAATTATATCTCTACGAGCAAACCATTACAAGCCGTTTCACCTTTGGGATTTTAAATCGGATAAGGTCTGTGCCACATCAGATTGGAAAGGGCCGTTCTAAGCGCAGCATAACCATCACCCGGTTCGGTGAAGGGGAAATCGCATGATATGCCGGCCTTTACAAAGCGTTTCGCTCACGGCCCTGCCAGAGCAACTGTGGTGAGAATATCCAGTGCTCAAGACATCTCTCACCTCCAGTGACAAGGCTAATTTGCAACTTGACTTAGTAATAGGTAAGGGTAATAATATTTACGAGTTGCCCATGCCCTCTATGTTCCTAAGGGTAGGAAAGGAACAAGGTTATGAAGGAAAAGAAGGTCTCCCGTCAAAAATCCCACTTGCCAAAGCGAAAGACTCCGGTAGCGATAAGATTCAGGCTGATGTGGATAATCCCATCGGTATTTGCACTCTTTACCATGGCGTCCGGCTTTTTCGCCCTGAGTTTCGGCAAGTACTTCTTTCTCCCGCCGAGAAGCTCTGTATACGGGGAGAGTGTGGGGGCGCTGTGGATAATATTGGGGGTATCTCTATTAGCGGCCCTTGCCGCATTCTCAGGGGCAATGATAGCTCACGCCATAACCAAACCGCTGAAGAAGCTGAGTGAAAGGGCCGAAATGCTTGCCCCAGGCAAGATAATAAGGGCCCCGGACGAGTTGTCGCTCTTAAACTCAACCCTGGAAGAGGTGTTCTCATCTTTGGACCGCTACATGAAGGAAGATAAATTACTTGAGGTACTGCCGGAGGGGACAATAACACTCAACAAGGATGGAAAGGGCACTCATCTAAATAGATTGGCAGAAAAGGTGTTGGATATAAAATCCAGCCGGGCGGAGGGCGCACATTTTCGCACCGTATTTCGTGAATCGCCTGGAAACAAGATATTCCTAAACCTTATAGAGAACACCCTTAAGGAAAACAGCACACACGTCTTTGAAGGCATCGAGATTCCCAAGAAAAAGGGTTCCGTAAGACTAAAGGGTAAAATTACCCCAAAGGCGGACGACAAGGGCAGACCTGTAGGACTCATCATCACCCTCCAGGACCCATCTGAAGTAGAATACCTGCGGAATTGGATAAAACAGGCTGACCAGATGGCAGGACTCGGCACAATGGCCGCGGGTTTTGCCCACGAGATACGAAACCCACTGGCGTCTATCCGCGGCCTGATGGAGCTTATCAGAGAAGACCTGGCGGAGACGGACCTCAAGAGGAAATACGCAGATAACATTATCAAAGAAGTGGATCGCGTAAATAATCTTGTAGAAGAGGTGCTGGACTTTGCCCAGACGGAACCAACTGCACCCGAGCCGATGGACGTAAACGACATCCTCAGACAGGCCATAAACATGAGTAAATACCGTATGCCGGGGAAAAAGGTAACCATTCTAGAAGATTTGACCAAAGACCTGCCGCTTATTCTTGCAAGACCGGCGAAGCTGACCCAGGCCTTCGAGAACTTCCTTGTTAATGCAATTGAAGCAACACCAGATGGTGGAAACGTTCGGGTAACCAGTACCCTGGAGAATGGTAACCAACGTCCCGCCACAAATGCCGCGCGGCCAACAAGACTTGTAATTCGTTTCTTCAATACCGGTTCGTTTATACCACCGGAAGACATAGAAAAGATATTTCTGCCGTTCTTTACCACCAAGCCAGAGGGTACGGGCCTTGGGCTGCCCATAACCCACCGCATCATATCCTCACACGGCGGTAAGGTAAGGGTGGAGAGCCACAAAGACACGGGCACAACTTTTGAGGTCGAATTACCCACTTTCACATAGGCCATTATCAAGATATGACAGACAAGATACTTGTAGTTGACGACGATCAGGGGATACAGTTCTTCCTTGGAGAGGCCCTGACCAAAAAGGGCTATCAGGTTGACTCCGCCACAAGCGCAGAGGCGGCCATATCAAAGATAAAACAGGACGCATTCAGCCTCATTTTACTCGATGTAAGGCTTCCGGGAATGAGCGGTATAGACGCTATTAGAAAAATCCACGAGCTGGAACCCCGCGCACCCATAATTGTTATGACCGCCTACGGGAGCAAAGACCTAGCCGTAAGGGCGGTGCAGGAAGGCGCTTACGACTTCTTAACAAAGCCAATCAAACTGGACGAATTCATCATAATTCTTAAAAGGGCCTTAGAAAAGAGGAGACTCCTGATCGAAGTCTCCCGCCTGGAAGATAAGATAAAGAAAAAGTACAAATTTGAAAACATCGTTGGCTCCAGCGGCTGCATGCAAGAGGTCTTTGCCATGGTGGACAAGGTTGCCGAAACCGACTCGTCCGTCATCATATACGGGGAGAGCGGTACAGGGAAGGAGCTTATAGCGCAGGCCCTCCACGCCCACAGCGGGAGGCGTGAGAAGTCGTTTGTGAAACTCAACTGTGTGGCCATACCCGAGGGTCTCCTCGAAAGCGAACTATTCGGACACGAAAAGGGCTCCTTCACCGGTGCGGTATCTCAAAAAATAGGAAAGTTCGAGTTGGCCAACGGCGGCACCATATTCCTGGACGAAATAGGCGACATGACCCTTGCCACCCAGGCAAAGATACTGCGTGTACTGCAAGAAAGGGAGTTTGAGCGGGTTGGAGGAACGAAGACCGTGCGGGTAGACGTAAGGATAATTACCGCCACAAACAAGGACCTGCAAAAGGCAGTAGAGGAGGAAAAATTTCGAGAGGACCTATACTTTAGACTAAACGTAGTGCCTATCTATCTCCCTCCGCTAAGGGAGAGAAAGGAGGACATACCCCCTCTGGTGGAGCATTTCCTAAAAGAAGCCCGCGAAAGGGTAAAGAAACACATGCGCAGTGTGTCCAGCGACGCATTAGACATGCTTATAGAATATAATTGGCCGGGAAACGTAAGGGAATTGGAGAACTGCATCGAGCGGGCCGCCGTAATAGCCAGCGGGGACTTAATTACCAAGGAGTGTCTACCCATTTACATAACCTCCAGCAGCGAAAAGCCCGAGTTTGTAAGTAAAGGATCGTTAGACGAAGCCCTTGCCTCCGAGGAGAAGAAACTAATCCTTGACGCCCTCAGACAGACCGGAGGCGTTCAGGCCAAGGCCGCCAAGCTCTTGGGCATCACCGAAAGAAGCCTATGGCACAGAATAAAAAAAGGTGATTGTACCATGACAACAAGTAGCATGGTAAAAACTTATATTCCATCTAAATATGCCTATGAGAATCTCTTAGAGAAGGACACAGCAGGCAAGATTTTATTCTTGCTTGACAAGTTAAGGTGTGTATGTATATACTCCTGACATTGTATATCATATACCATATTGGTATCACAGACCGAGGGTGTGATATTAAGCGGGAATTACCAAAAATCCATCCATATTATTTAGCATTCGCTCCAGCAAATATAACACAGATTGCGATTAGCTTTGGCAAATGCTCATACATTCAAAATCAGATGGCCTCTTGATGATAGTGAAATAGAAATACGAATAGAGCCTAATTATTGGGAGTGGCTTGTAAAGCACTGGCCACATAGTTTTAGGAATCTTCAAACAGCATATGAAGTATTACGAAACCCCAATCGGATATTTTCTGGCCTCAATAGACCTTTCAGCAATAGTAGTAATATGTTGTGTTTTGCAGGCAAACCTAAATACTGGTTTGTAGGAGAGAGTAATAGTAATGTTCCGTTCCCTCCGGGCTTTGTTTATTTGGTATTTTTAAATGAGAGAAAGAGCTTATATGAGTTTCGTCCAGAGAAAGCTGATATAGAAGATTCATTGAGTCCAGAAGATTTTAAAAACCGTTTCGGAGAATTGATATGGAAGAAACCTTCATAACACATTTAAGGCAGGAGTTACAAAGAAGTGATTATGGCTCTAAGCATGGCGACATCCAAATTTGGTATAACGAGGCGGGAGACTGTATTCAATTTAAGACTACAGATCACATCGCCACAAGGGGGAAAAGAATTGACGAGTATTTGACATTATATGTCGCAATAGAAGATGAAAAACCGATTGGTTTTCAATTAAAAGATGTACATGCGTTAATTAAGGAGTATGGTACTGCCGGTATGGTGGAAGTAGAAGCGGGTTATATTTCTGCGGATAAGCGTTTAGTTTCAATTACTGCTACTACCTTAATATTAATAGCTTTTAACAAAAGAACTGATTCCAAAAACCGAATCCACGGCTATGAACGTGCACTTAGAACTGTACCAAGAGAATTGGACAGTTTGAAGATTCCAGTAACTTAAGGTATCTTAAGGTATATAGATTCTTAATTATCGGCTTCGAAGCTTATAGAAAACTATGGATAAGAGTTATACTGATAAGAAACGCTTTACTGATTTGTTACACCGTGCTATACAACCAATCGCTCCAAAAGTAGATGAAAAACAGGAACGGAAGAAGCACGGTGATTATAACGGTAAGCAAACTCATCAACGTAAGTCTGCAAATACTTCGGACTCACCGAATGATAAGTCCCATCAATAGACCGCTTCATTTGTGACCAAAAGCCCTCGATTGTATTTGTGTGAATATCTCCCCGTACATATTCTTTTGCACTATGATTTATTACTCCATGCTTGAATCCGTGCTCCTTTACCCTGCTATAGGTTGAGAAATCATCTGTCATAATGTGAGTACCGACTTGCACGTTCCTACGCATGATAGGTATTACGATTGATGATTTCATATTCCTTACCGCTTGCGCCTTTATTCCACCCTTACGTTCAGCCATACCAATAACAGGTGTCTTTCCTTCTGCACCACGCCCACGTGTTCCCCTTCGTTTTCCGCCCACATAAGTTTCATCTACTTCAACTGTACCACCAAGCATAGGATTATCTTGTGTCATAAGACTGCGTATTTGCTTCTGTATTCTCCACGCAGTTTTGTAAGTAACTCCAAGATGCCGTTCAATCTCTTTAGCAGATACACCGTTTTTAGACTGGCTCATAAGGAAGATAGCGAAGAACCAGTCCGTTAATTTAGTGGAGGACTTATGGAATATCGTATTAGCAAGAGGGTGTATCTGGTGACCGCACCACGCACAAGCGTAGCATTTGCGGTCTGATACACGGTAGAAACCTGTCTTACCGCACTTAGGGCAGACGGAGTCCTTCCCGTAACGTTGCCCGAAAATGTAATCTAAACAAACATCGTCATTTGGAAAATCCCGCTTGAAATCTTTAATTGTGTATTTCATAATGACAAAAGTATATCACAAGACTTACTTGTTGTCAAGGGATAATTACCTAAAAAAATATAATATAAAGATACCGGGACACGAGAAATAGAAAGAACCCGATGGAGGTTTCCTGTGGTGAATGTCTTTCCTTTCGGTTATAATATTTTTGGGCTTATATGTCTCCTTAAGATGCGGTGATTAGATACCTTCGGTTCTTACAATTCGATCTGTCATGTGTCTCTGAAGTAACAAAAAACCTTAAGCTTTTTATAGGAAGTTTTTAATGAAAACCCCGTGTTGCCATTTTGAGCGAAGCGAAGAATCACAGTAGGGGC
>Ga0156219_1097_pt1 | contig 24027 bp, 22 predicted proteins | sample RifCSPlowO2_12_FD_107867 | JGI IMG/M metagenome (GOLD analysis project Ga0156219, IMG submission 107867) | Planctomycetes bacterium RIFCSPLOWO2_12_FULL_50_35 | reverse complement strand
GCATTTAAGCACATAATGAAGGGTATACCCTATGGTCTCTTGGGTAAGGTTAGAAGAGACACGGTCTTCATCTTCAGAGGCAAGCGAGGAAGACCAATAGTCCATACAGACATACACAGGCTCAAGGAGGCATGGCAGTCGCCGCTAAGGCAGTAAAGACCACATTGATTTTGTATGAAATTGTGACAACGAGTGGCGTAAGGAACTTCCCTTGATGGAAGCATATTCCGGACGGCCAAATGGGAGGCATTTTTCTGGCAACGTAAGCGATTCAAACTGTGGAGATAAAAAATGGCAACCGTGATAACAAAAAACAAGAAGGTACCGAGCGACATCGAGATAGCACAGGCTGCTAAGCTTAAGCCTATAAACGATATAGCCGCATCCCTGGGTATACAGCCAGACGAGGTGGAGAACTACGGCAAGTACAAGGCCAAGATTGACCTCAGCATCCTGGAGAGGCTGAAAAACAAACCTAACGGGAAATACATAGACGTAACGGCCATAACCCCCACACCGCTGGGAGAAGGTAAGACCACTACCACTATCGGCCTTGGCATGGGCATGAACAGGATAGGCAAAAAGACCGTAATAACCATAAGACAGCCCTCGCTGGGGCCGGTCTTTGGCATAAAGGGCGGAGCCGCAGGGGGCGGTTATTCTCAGATAGTGCCTATGGAAGACTTTAACCTCCACCTGACCGGCGATAACCACGCCGTGTCCGTCACACACAACCTGCTCAGCGCATTTATAGACAACCACCTTATGCACGGCAATAAGATGAACATAGACCCGTTCAGCATAACGTGGCCCAGGGTGGTGGACATAAGCGACCGCGCCCTGAGAAACATAATAATCGGCCTCGGCGGCAAGGACCAAGGGGTGCCAAGGGAAACGGGTTTTGACATATGCGTCGCCTCCGAAGTAATGGCCATACTGGCCCTGGCAACCAGCCTGAAAGACATGAGGGAGAGGCTGGGCAGGATAATCATAGGCAGTACCCGCGACGGTAAACCCGTCTCAGCAGAAGACCTGAAGTGCGCGGGTGCAATGACCGTTTTGATGAAGGACGCATTAAAGCCCAACCTGCTCCAGACACTGGAGAACACGCCGGCGTTCGTACACAGCGGCCCGTTCGGCAATATCGCACACGGCAACAGCTCCATCGTGGCCGACCAGGTGGCGCTCAAGTGCGCCGACTTTGTGATAACTGAGAGCGGATTCGGCGCCGACCTCGGCGCGGAGAAGTTTATGAACATAAAGTGCCGCTATTCCGGCCTGACGCCAAACGCCGCCGTCATAGTGGCCACCGTCCGCGCCCTCAAGATGCACGGCGGAGTGGGCAAGATAGTGGCTGGGAAGCCTCTGCCCGACGAACTCGTGCGGGAAAACATACCTGCGGTAGAAAAGGGCTGCGAGAATCTTATACAAATGATTGAAAACATGAAGCTCTTCGGGATACCGTCGGTAGTGGCGATAAACACCTTCCACACGGACACGCGGGCAGAGATAGAGGCCATAAAGACCTTGGCAAGAGAATACGGGGCCGAGGACGCCATCGAATCCAATCACTGGGCAAGGGGCGGCGCCGGCGCAGAGGAACTTGCAGAAGCCGTAGTCGCTGCGGCACAAAAGCCGTCAAAATTTGGTTTCCTCTACCCCCTTGAGGCAAGCATAGAAGAGAAAATGGAGACCATTGCAACCAAGGTGTACGGCGCCGACGGCATAGACATCCTGCCTGTGGCCAGGAAAAAGATAAAGCAGTTCAACGAGTGGGGACCGAAGTACACCCATCTGCCTATCTGTATGGCAAAGACCCACTTGTCGCTGTCGCACGACCCCACACTGCTGGGGAGACCCAGACACTTTACCGTGCCAATCCGTGACATAAAGGCATCCGTAGGCGCAGGATTCCTCTACGCACTGCTCGGCGACATGAGGACAATGCCGGGGCTTCCGTCAAAACCGGCCGGTGAGGCCGTGGATATAGACGTAAACACGGGCAAGATAGTAGGACTGTTCTAAAAAAGACAGGTCCTACGGCAGGTCCGGTCGTCGTTGACTAGTTTGGCCCTTGGGTAGGGGAGCGACTTCCCAAGGGCCTACACTTACTTCTTTCCTGCAAGACCTTTCTCCATCCACTGCATCTGCTGGTCGTGCGATCTGCAATCCGAATCAGAAATCCGTTTACAAGAATTATTTAACATGCTATACTTCGTTTTTAAGCAGTGCCCTAAAAGGGCCGTCAGCAAAGGTTTTACGTTGTATGCCAAAAGTAAAGGCCCTGGTACTCCGCACGGCCGGAACAAACTGTGATCTGGAAACCGAATATGCCTTTAAACAGGCTGGGGCAGAGACTCATCGCATCCATATAAACAGGGTCCTGGAGAAAAAGGACCTGCTTCACAGCTACCATATTCTTGTTCTGCCCGGCGGATTTACCTACGGCGACGATATAGCAGCGGGAAAGATTCTGGCCAACCTTCTGCGATTCCATCTGGAAGAAAGCATAAGGAAATTCCTCCAGGATGGAAAACTTATCATAGGCATCTGCAACGGCTTTCAGGCCCTTGTGAAAAGCCGTCTCCTGCCGGCACTGGACGGCAGCAACAACGCACAGGAGGCAACCCTTACTTTTAACGACTCAAACAGGTTTGAGGCACGATGGGTACACCTCAAGGTCTGTTCTGGAAAATCGGTATATGTAGATGAGGGACAGCTTCTTTACATGCCGGTCGCACATGCAGAGGGCAAATTCGTAATCAGGGACAACAAAGTGCTGGATAGGTTAAGGGGTTCATCTCAAATACTTTTTAAGTACGTTAACGAAAGAGGCGAAAGTGCAGGATACCCTCACAATCCTAATGGCTCCGTGGACGGTATAGCAGGGGTATGTGACCCTACGGGGCGCATACTCGGGATGATGCCACATCCAGAACGGTACGTAGAACCGTTGCAGCATCCCCACTGGCAGAGAGGGGGCTTGGATACGGAGCCTCACGGGATGCAGATATTCAGGAACGCAGTAAAATACGTCGGAAAAAACCTACTATAGGGGATAGCAGACAACCATGAAGAAGGAAATACTAACCAAAGAACCGCCTATAGACCTGGAAACACTCGAACGGGAAATTGCCTCTTTCAACCGTAAACTCTCATCAGGAGACCTCATAGCCATTCTGCAAAAGACACAGGACGCCTACGGCTATCTACCGAGGGGGGGGCTTGAATTCATATCCAGAGAGACGTCCATTCCATTAGCCAGGATATTTGGAGTAGCCACATTCTACGCCCAATTCTCCTTCATACCCAAGGGCAAGTACACCATAAGGGTGTGCACCGGAACAGCCTGTCACGTGAGGGGTGCCGGTCAAGTCGTGGAAGAGCTGGAGCGCAACCTCGGCATAAAGGAAGGCGATACCACCAAAGACCTGAAATTCACCCTGCAGTCTGTGGCCTGCCTGGGCACCTGTGCCCTGGGTCCGATAGTGGTTGTCGGAAGCAGCGTAAAATCCGGCGCATCGTGCTGCGATACCCCCTTTGGACATAAGGTGGCGCTGGGCGACAAGTTTTACGGACAGGTGGCCCCCGAAAAGGTGGAAGAGATTCTAGAGAATTACAGAGAGGCTTAGCGCATGGACAAACTGACCTCCATAGACGCCCTGAAGGCGCTGAGGGAGAGACTCAAAAAAGAACAAAAGGCAGATAAAAGGCCCACGGTAGTGGTCTGCGGTGGGACGGGCTGTGATACCTTCGGCGGCCATGCCCTCTACAACGCCTTCGAGAACCTGGTGGAGAAACGTCAGCTCCAGGAAAAGGTAAGGCTTAAAAAAACAGGGTGTCAAGGTCTCTGTGAAAGAGGTCCCCTGGTCAATATCCTGCCCAGTAACATATTTTACCAGAAGGTAAAGGAGCAGGACGCAACCAGCATACTCGAAGAAACGGCCCTGAGCGGCGGTGTGATACAGAAACTGCTCTACACTGACCCCAATACGAACCAAAAGGTTGTATATCAGCAAGACATCCCCTTCTATAAGAAACAGCACCGCATAGTATTGATGCATAACGGCATCATTGACCCCCTGAGTATCAACGACTACATCACTGTAGATGGCTATGCCTCCTTGGAAAAAGCGCTGACAAAGATGACCCCGGACCAGGTAATCGAGGAGATTACCGGTTCAGGTCTCAGGGGTAGAGGCGGCGCCGGGTTCAGCACTGGAACTAAATGGAGATTCGTTAGAAATGCGCCCGGGGATAAAAAGTACTTGATATGCAACGGGGACGAGGGAGACCCAGGTGCCTTCATGGACAGGTCTGTACTGGAAGGCAACCCTCACTCCGTAATCGAAGGTATGCTGATAGCGGCTTACGCCATGGGTGCACAGGAAGGTTTCTTCTACGTACGCGCCGAGTATCCGCTGGCTGTCGCTAATGTAGGAATAGCCATACAACAGACCAGGGACCTGGGCCTGTTGGGGAAAAACATATTGGGTTCTGGGCTTGACTTTGATTTAGAGATCAAGAAGGGCGCAGGGGCCTTTGTATGTGGTGAAGAAACTGCACTTATCGCCTCTATAGAGGGTAAGAGGGGTATGCCCCGCACACGCCCGCCTTACCCCGCAATCTCCGGACTGTGGGGAAAGCCCACGTGTATAAACAACGTGGAGACGCTGGCCAACATACCTCCAATAATCGAAAAAGGGGCAAAATGGTATAGCGGCATCGGGACAGCGGGCAGTAAAGGCACAAAGATATTCGCCCTGGCAGGCAACGTAAGGAATACCGGACTGGTAGAGGTCCCCATGGGAACCACCATAAGGGAGATAATCTTTGACATAGGCGGCGGCATCGCCCGTAAAAGGAATTGTAAGGCCGCGCAGATTGGCGGTCCGTCAGGCGGCTGTATACCTGTGGAATATCTGGATACGCCCATTGATTACGAATCCCTCCAAAAGGTGGGCGCCATCATGGGCTCCGGAGGTCTTATCGTCATGGACGATAAAACGTCCATGGTGGGGATGGCCAAATATTTCATGAACTTCATACAGGACGAATCCTGCGGGAAATGCGTCCCCTGCAGAATAGGCACCAGACGCATGCTGGAAATCCTTACCCGCATATGCGACGGCCAGGGACGGGAGGGAGACGTAGAATTACTCTCCGAATTAGCCACCAAGATAAAAGAGACGTCCCTCTGCGGTCTGGGGCAGACGGGACCCAACCCGGTCCTGTCAACCATCAGGTACTTCAGGCACGAGTACGACGACCTAATAAAGGGTAAGAAACCGCAGCAAACTGAAAAGCCATCCGATGTCTCTGCAGCTTAAAAGAGGTAACAATGAAGATTATCGCAGTAACAGGCACCAGCAGTGAAACCGGCAAGACCACCGTGGGCGCCTTTATCATAAAGGAATTAAAGAATATCTGCGCCCTGAAGATTACCGTCCAGCATGAGGGGACGTGTCCGAGACACAGGGACGATTCCTGCGACGGCTGCTCACCAGAGGAAAATTCGTTGTTCAAGATAATTACCGACCCTGCGATTCTTGCGCAGCCGGGCAAGGATACCGCCAGGTACATTGAGGCAGGTGCCGCAAAAGTGGTGTGGCTTCAGACCAGTTCAGAATGCGCCGATGAAGGCATAAGCAGGGCCTTAAACCTCTTCGACGACGATGCCCGCGTACTGATCGAGGGAAACAGATTCCTCGCCCTAAGAGATGCAGACCTGGGAATCATGGTCGTCTCGCCGGGTCTGGAGAAGATAAAGCGCTCGGCACTTGAGGTATTAAAAAAAGTTGATTTATTTATCATAAACAAACGACCCGGCGTCTCAAAGGAACTTATTGAATCCACAAAAGTGCGGCTAAAATCTATGGGGTGTAAGTCGCATATAATCGTTCTTGACCCATGTAACCCGGACCTGGCCGCAGAAGACACCCTTCTTTTAAATAAGATTAGAGAGGTGCTTGACACTCCAGTGGGTATTACATTATAAAATAAATACCTTTTGTTCTTCCATGAAACGAAGGTGACATGAAAAAGAGATGGATATACCCGCCTCTCAATGAAAAACTCGAGGCCCATATTGCCTCAAGCCTCCGCATCTCACCGCTCCTTGCACGACTGTTAATTAACCGGGGGATAAATGACCCCGACTCCGCCCACGCCTTTCTTCAACCGAAGATGACGTACCTTTCAAACCCCCTCGAACATCCTGAGATGAAGAAGGCGACCAGCCGGCTGGTGCAGGCGGTGAGGGCCGGCGAGAGGATAGCCGTGTACGGCGACTACGACGTGGACGGCGTGACGGGTACCGCACTCCTTCTGCAGTTTTTCGACATCCTCAAGGCGAACACCACCTGGTACATACCACAGAGAATAGACGAAGGGTACGGACTTAATCGAGAGGCTATAGAGAGGCTGGTATCGGACGGCGTTGATGTAATAATTACCGTAGACTGCGGCATCACATCCGTAAGGGAGGCTGACATACTCAGGGCCAAGGGCATAGACCTCATAATTACCGACCACCACGAGCCCGGGAATGACCTCCCCCAGGCCCTGGCCATAATAAATCCAAAGCTGCCCGACTCCGGCTACAGCTTCCGTGAGCTTTCGGGGGCAGGGTTGGCGTTTAAGCTGTGCTGGGCCCTGGCGGAGACCCTTTCTATGCAGAGAAAGGTTACGCCGCAGTTCAGGTCGTTTCTGGTGGACGCCATGGGGCTGGCAGCCCTTGGCACCATTGCAGACGCAGTACCCCTGATAGGCGAAAACCGCATCCTGGCCAGGCACGGCCTGGAATCACTGAACAGGTCCGTCCACCCGGGAATCCTGGCGCTTAAAGAGGTCTCGGACCTGGCCGGTTCCACCCTTAATCCCAGAGACATAGGGTTTAGACTGGGGCCAAGACTGAATGCCGCGGGGAGACTATGGACTGCAACATTCAGTCTGGAACTGCTGCTCGCACAGGACGCAGACAAGGCAAAAAGACTTGCCCAACATCTCGAAGGCTACAACCGAGAGAGGCAAAAGATTCAGACAGAGATGTTGGACTCCACCAGAGAAAAGATCAAAAAGGAAATAGACCTTGATTCCACCTGGGTAATCGTTCTGGACAGCGAGTCCTGGCATCCGGGCGTAGTCGGGATTGTTGCATCCAGGTTAGTTGATGAGTTTTACAGACCAACGATTATGATAGCCCTGCGTGGGAACGAGGGGCACGGCTCTGCCCGTTCAGTGCCGGGGTTTCATCTGCCAGAGGCGCTGGAGGCATCTCAAAGCAAACTTATATCTTTTGGTGGACATTCACAGGCCGCCGGGCTTAAAATAAGGAAGGAGAATGTGGAGGACTTCAGGCGTTTGATAAACAAGTTTGCCTCCACCGGCCTGAAGAGGGAACACATTCAGCCCGCGCTTTATACGGATGGCGAATTGCCGCTGAGTGGCGTCTCGGTCCCGCAGATACGCGAGCTCGAGCACCTTGTACCGTTCGGGGAGGGCAATCCTGAACCTATCTTCACTGCGGGCGGGCTGAGGGTGGCCGGTCGGCCATCCAGAGTCGGAGGCCAGGCGGGACGGCACCTGAGTTTCTACGTACGTCAGGAAAACGCCGCCTTCAGGGCCATAGCATTCGGTATGGGAGAGATGCTGGCACGGGTAGAACAACATGCCGGACCCATATCCATAGCATTTACGCCGAAGATTTCCAATTGGAAAGACGAAGTCGTAGAACTTGACGTAAAAGACATCAGGTTAGATCAAGCCTCGTGAAAGGAGGTGGGCAAAGGTGACTATCGCACGAAAACTGAAGGAGTATTTGGACAAGAACAAGGCGAAGTATAAGGTGTCCACACATCAGGAGGTGTATACGGCTCAGGAAGTGGCAGCAAGCCTGCACGTTCCGGGCAAAGACATTGTCAAAGTGGTCATAATTAAGACCACAAATAAGTACGTTATGGCTGTACTTTCCGCCGACCATAAGGTAAACGTGGATAAGGTCCGTACGGTGCTTCGTGACCCGGGAGCAAGACTTGCAACGGAAGGGGAATTCAAGAGCCTGTTCCCGGATTGCGACGTCGGAGCGATGCCCCCATTTGGAAACCTGTACAACATAGGGGTATACGTAGACAAAGCCCTGACAGAGGACGAAGAGATAGTCTTCCAGGCGGGCAGCCACGTTGAGACCATAAGGATGAAGTACAGCGACTTTGACGGATTGGTTGGACCTGAGGTGGTTGATTTCGGAAAACATCTATAGGAGAAACCGATGGCAAAGAAGAAACGCCTGACGGATTACGCCACCTGTGGGGGCTGAGCCGGCAAGATACCCATGGAATGCATGGAGGGTGTGCTGGCCGATTTACCTGATTTTTCGGACGGCAACCTGCTTGTGGGGCCAAAGACCTTCGACGACGCCGGGGTATTCCAGATAAACGACCGGCTGGCGCTGGTGCAGACCCTTGATTTCTTTACGCCCATAGTGGATGACCCGTACGACTATGGGCAGATAGCCGCCGCCAACGCACTCAGCGACGTATACGCCATGGGAGGGACGCCCCTCACCGCCATGAACATCCTTACCTTCCCCATCAGGGAGGTGGACCATTCCACCATCGCACAGATACTAAAAGGCGGGGCAGATAAGGTGCATGAGGCCGGTGCCGTCATCGTGGGAGGCCACACCCTGCAGGACACGGAGATAAAGTACGGCCTTTCCGTCACCGGTCTCATCCATCCCAAGAGGGTGGTCAGAAATTCGTCCGCCAGACCGGGCGATGCACTCATACTGACAAAACCCCTGGGAGGCGGACTTATCATCTCGGCGTTAAAGGCCGGTGAGGCCACGGAAGAAGAGGTGGCCGGGATGGTTGCGCTGATGAAGACCCTCAACAAGGCCGCCTCCGAGGCGATGGTCGAGGTGGGTGCGAATGCATGCACTGACATCACCGGGTTTGGTTTCATGGGCCATGCCTATGAGATGGCCCTGACGAGTAAGGTAACTCTGGCATTTTCGGTCCGGAAGATACCCTTACTGCCGGGTTCCCTACGACATGCAGACATGGGGCTGATGCCGGGCGCATCAGTACTTAACAAGGGCCACTTGATAAACAAAGTCAAGGTGGAGGGGGACATCTCGGATAACCTCCTTGATGTACTCTTTGATGCCCAGACGTCTGGAGGGCTGCTTATAGCCCTCCCCAGGAAAAAGGCAGACTCGCTCCTGGAAAAACTTGACGAAAAGGGCATTAAAGATGCTGCCATCGTCGGGGAGGCGCTTGAGATGGAGGAGCATCCTCTGAAAGTAAGACCTTGAGGGCATCGTATCTGCCATGAGTGATGGAGCACCTATGCTATATATTTCTAAGTGTCCGGCACATCTTGGCACACCAGCAGTTTTCTCCCAACGAAGGGTAGGTCATGGCCACGCCTTGGCCGGAACTTAATCCGCGAGGAATTAACTATGCATTTTCATAGATGTAGCGTTGGAGCTTGCTCTCCGCCTGAGGCGGATTGAGCGTGGCAGCAAGCCTTCGGCCCGAGCTCAGGCCGAGGGCTACCACGCTACATAACAGATTAGATTTACGCCAGAGGCACATCTACCTTTGGCGTGACTTCGCTTCGCTCGGAATGACACCATGCCACTGCAAGACTTTTGCAGAGGTTCCTATTTACCTCGCAATGCTTTATAGGAAGAAAATCTTCCTACTCCACGGAAACACGTATTGATGCGAAACGAATTCAAATCACTATATTCCATCCTTATAGCAGTCTTGTTGTCGCTCACCTGCCTGGAAACAGAAACGGCCTGCGGAATCAAGGAAGACCTGAGCAGTTACGACGAGGCTGTATATGAACGTGAGCGGACCAAGATGGTGGAGTGGCAAATCAAGGCCAGGGGCGTCAAAGACCCCCGCGTGCTAAAAGCCATGCAGTCCGTACCCAGACATTTATTCATACCGGAAGGCCTGAGACAGCACAGCTACGAAGACACACCCGTACCCATAGGCTCAGGACAGACTATATCCCAGCCCTATATAGTGGCCTTTATGACTGAACTCCTGGACCTGGACAAAAATGACACCGTCCTGGAGGTGGGCACCGGTTCGGGTTATCAGGCAGCCGTCCTGGCCGAGATTGTTAAACAGGTCTTCACAATAGAAATAAATGAGAAGCTGGGGCTTGAGGCCGAAGAGAGACTTAAAGAGATGGGCTACACAAACATAGACGTCCGCATCGGCGACGGTTACAACGGGCTCCCTGACGAGGCCCCATTTGACGCTATCATAGTTACCGCCGCACCAACTCATATCCCCCAGCCGCTAGTGGACCAGTTAAGGCCGGGAGGACGGATGGTAATCCCCGTGGGTCCATCATACGAGACCCAGAGTCTGGTACTCATAACAAAAAAAGAAGATGGGGAAATATTGAGGGAAACAATAACCCTTGTGCGCTTTGTGCCGCTGCTGAGGGAAAGATAATCCTGTTAAACTTGGGGACAAACTGACGTAAGATAAAGACAGGAAGAGACCCCTTGGAACGGATTGAACAAAATATTTGGGTCTGCAAAAGCGATGAAGACTCTGTTAAACATATTATCGCTGGTAGTGCTACTTACAGTATCTTGCCAATCCAACGCCCCGCTAAGGGATACGCCCGTCACGGGACCAGACCAGACGGCGGCCTCTATTGAGGTAATTCCGTGGGCAATATTGATTTCCAGCGGTGATACGAAAAATGTGTATGTAACCATTCTCGATCGGAATGGGAATCCTGTGCCTAATCAGACTGTTTCTGCATCCATAGAAGCGCCTTTCGTAGCTATCATAAACGACGCCGCCGTTACAAACGCCGACGGTGTTGCATTGTTTACGGCTACCGGTCTGGGGTTTGCCGACAAAAGCACTATAACGTTTACTTCTGACGGCTTATCCTACACGCTTGACGTCTGGAATGCCTGGTACAAAAACTTTTCGGGTGGTGGATACTGAGGACTATATTACTATGAGTACACATCCGGTGCACTTTATACAAGCGGCAATTATGTTTTTTCTGGCCGTGTTACTGCAGTCTTGTGCCCAGTACGAGATACCGAAGGATGTCGGCGGCCCTGCCTATATTGAGGTCAGCTCCAATGAGATTACCGCAGGCAGTGGAGAACATCAAACCATCTGGGTAACCGTACTCGATGGCAGCCGGAAGCCGCTTCCTGACGTGCCGGTACAGGCCGAGAGTGACATGACGAGCCGCGCGCTGGTAACGCCGGATAGTCTGCTGACTAACAATGAAGGAATAGCCATTTTTACCGTGACGGGAATTGCCGACATGCCGGGTAGGGCCCACATTACCTTTACCGCTGACGGATTATCAGCAGCAGTAAGAACCCATTTAATTGTGTGGTAGGGTACAGCAGGTGGGTTACTGGGAGACTGTTTTTGGGCCAGGCGCTTTTTTAAATAAATCGGGCCTCTTTGCGCGGGTGCGTTCTCTGGCCTGCTCTTCACGCCATTGCTGTATATTCTCGTGATGCCCGGAAACGAGTACATCGGGCACCTTCAAACCCCTGAACTCCCTGGGCTTGGTGTACTGGGGATATTCTAAAAGGCCATCCTTAAAGGATTCAAATTCAGGTGAGTCCTGGTCACCCAATACCCCGGGTATCAGCCTCACCACTGCATCAATTACAACCATCGCCGGGACTTCGCCGCCGCTCAATATGTAATCACCTATGGATACCTCAAGAAAATCAAATCCCTGCCTTATCCTCTCATCAAAACCCTCGTAGTGACCGCAGACAAGCATGAGCCTGTTCTCTCTGGAGAGCGCCTCTGCGGTGGACTGGGTGAACCTTTCTCCCTGCGGTGTGAGTAACACCTTTCTGGCAGGTTCACTACCGTCTCTTTCTACCCCCTCGATGGCCCTGAACACCGGCTCCGGCGTCATCACCATACCAGGACCACCCCCGTACGGCCTGTCGTCCACCTTCTTGTGCTTATCCAGGGTATAGTCCCTGATGTTCCAGAGATGATAACTCACAAGCCCCTTCTCCTGCGCAAGCCTGAGCATACTCTGCCCAAGCACGGCCTGAAACATCTCAGGAAATAAGGTCAATACATCTATACGCATATGCACCCTATGCCATTCTGAATGGGCGAAGAATCTATGGTAGACAACGACCTTTACGGTCGTTGATCAACGAAGTAAAACTTCGTTGTCTACCCTCCTTGGAAATTGTCATTCTGAGCGAAGCATGTAGCGTGGCTTCGTAGGGGCAGACCTCTGTGTCTGCCCAGGGCGAGCGGTGCGACCGCTGCGAGCGGCAGGTTCGCCCCTACAAGTTGCCATGTTCAATCCGCCCCAGGCGGACTCACAATGACGGAGCGTTTGTCATTGCGAGCGGAGCGAAGCAATCTGACACTACAAAAATAAACGGTTTCGCCATGGAATATAACTCAACGTCCGACGGCTATGCCGTGTCTCTTTAAGATAATGGCCACCTTCTCTGAAGGCTGCGCTCCGACACTCAGCCAATACTCAATCCTGTCCTTCTTAAGCGTCTCCCTCTTTGCCTCATCCTTCTCCAACGGGTCATAGTGCCCTACTTCTTCTATGGCCTCTCCGTCCCTTTCTTCGTGGACGTCAAAGATGCCTATTCTGTAGAACGGCCTGTTTCTACGGCCCATCCTCTTCATTCTTATTCTTACCACTTCCTTCCTCCTATTAGGTTAAATATGAACAATTATCCCTTCTTGCCCCTTCCGAAGTCCGTCGGAAAACCCATCTTTGGAATACCCATCCTCCTCATAGGCCCGCCGGAGCTTACCTGCCTCAGCATCTTCTTCACCATCTTGAACTGCTTCAGAAGCTGGTTTACGTCTTGAACCGTGGTGCCGCTGCCCTTGGCTATCCTCATCTTGCGGTCGCCCCCGATGATGTCCGGCGTCTGCCTCTCCTCTCTGGTCATGGACCGCATTATCGCCTCTATCCTGTTCATCTGGTGGTCACCCACGTCCAGTCCTTCCAGCTTGTTGCCCATTCCGGGTATCATACTGAGAATCTCCTGGAGCGGCCCCATCTTCTTCACCTGCTGGAGCTGGTCCATAAAATCCTCAAGCGTAAGGGTGTCCTCCTTTATCTTTTTGGCAAAGGACCTCGCCTGCCCTTCGTCCGTAACCGCCTGTGCCTTCTCCACCAGGGTCACCACATCGCCCATACCCAGGATTCTGGACGCCATGCGGTCCGGATAAAATTCCTCCAGCTTATCGAGCTTCTCCCCCACGCCGACAAACTTTATGGGCTTCCCGGTGACGGACTTAATGGAGAGCGCCGCACCCCCGCGTGTGTCGCCGTCTAGTTTCGTCAGAATGGCGCCGTCGAACTCGAGATTCGAATTGAATTCCTTGGCGCTGTTAACGGCGTCCTGACCCGTCATGGCATCGCACACAAAGAAGATGTGGCTGGGTTCCACCTTGTCTTTGATGTCCCTCAATTCTTTCATCAGCTCCTCGTCTATGTGGAGCCGGCCTGCCGTATCCAGTATGATTACGTCGAGGGTGTTTTCTCTGGCATAATCCACTGCCTTCTGGCAAATTACGGTAGGCTGTCCATCATCCTCGGAATATACGGGAACTCCCAACTGCTTGCCGAGCACCTTCAGCTGCTTTATGGCGGCGGGTCTCTTCACGTCGGCGGCCACCAGAAGCGGCTTTCGGCCCTTGGACATCACCAGTCCTGCCAGCTTGGCGGCGGTTGTCGTCTTACCGCAGCCCTGGAGTCCCACAAGCATCACCACGGTCGGGCCGCCGTCTCGAAAGGTTAGCGTTGGGCCTACCGGGCCCATTATGTTCACAAGCTCATCATGGATTATCTTTACTATCTGCTGACCGGGGGTGACGCTCTTTATTACCTCTTCGCCCTCGGCCTTCTCCATAACCCGCTTGATGAAATCCTTGACCACGCGGTAGTTAACGTCGGCCTCAAGCAACGCCGTCCGCACCTCGCGGAGACCTTCTTCTATATTTTCTTTGGTCAGCCGTCCCCTGCCCCGGAGCTTATCGAATATACCCTCTAACGTGCCGCTTATGGACTCAAACATTATTCAAAACCTCTGAGAAAGTTTGTTGGTACCTCTCCCCCTTCGAGGGGGAGGAAAAGTAAAGTAGTTGCACATTTGTCATTGCGAGCTAAGCGAAGCAATCTCATGTGTAGGGGCAACCCTTGTGGTTGCCCTGGGTGGGCGTAAGACCCACCCCTACAAAACCAGTAAACATAAGATTGCTTTGTCGCCTTTCACTCCTCGCAATGACAGTACACACTAACAGGAATAAACCCTGTCCCCACAAAAATATCCTGTAGTTGCTCGATTCATCGAGCCACAACGGTAATTGTAGCTGCTCGATTTATCGAGCCTGTCAAAACGCCCCATAAATGGGGCAGCTACACACCCTGTAGGGTGCGTCTCGACGCACCGCACATCCCTCTTGGCCCAGCCGTAACACATTATACAAAACAGACTTGCACGACACAACCCCAAAAGGCTTGTGCCAATATTCATAACAGGTTATCGTTTACCACATAGACTGAAATAAGAAAATATGCCATGCAACCTACCTCACACTTTCCCTAATACTCCTTCGTATCTGCCTCGCGTTTGATTTTTGCGCCGATGCCGGTGAGGCGTTCTTCGAGGTGTTCGTAGCCGCGGTCCAGGTGGAATATGCTGCGGACCTCTGTGGTGCCGCGTGCCGCAAGACCCGCCACAACGAGACTGGCGGCGGCCCTTAGGTCGGACGCCATCACCTTTGCGCCTGAAAGATACGGGACCCCGTGCACGATGGCGCTGGGGCCCTCCTTCTGAATATTTGCACCCATCCTGTTCAGTTCCGCTATGTGCATGAACCTGTCCGGAAACACCTTCTCGGTAATAACGCTGGTCCCCTCCGCAATACTCAGAAGGGACATTAACTGGGGCTGCAGGTCTGTAGGAATGCCGGGGTAGGCCAGTGTAGTGATAACCGAGGCCGTCATACGTCCTCCCCTCACCCTACAGCTGTCACGCCCCAAGGTAACATTTACGCCTACCTCTCTCAGTTTATCCACTACGGCGCTTAAATGGTCGGGCCTGATATTCTCAACGGTCACGTCTCCGTTCGTAACGGCACCTGCAACCATAAGTGTACCGGCCTCTATCCTGTCGGGTATTATCTGGCAGTCTACTGGTTTTAATTCCTTTACGCCTTCTATAACTATGCGGTTAGTGCCCACACCGCTGATTTTAGCGCCGGCCTTCACCAGGAACTCTGCCAGGTTCTGCACCTCAGGTTCACGTGCGGCGGCCTCTATTACCGTGGTGCCTTCTGCAAGTGTTGCCGCCATCAGGACATTGCACGTGCCCAGCACCGTAGAGCCGTGAGCGCCGCCCAGGTATATCTCCGTCCCCCTAAGCCGCGTTGCATATGCCACCACGTAACCGTCCTTTAAATCTATCTCAGCGCCCATGGCCCTAAGCCCTTTCAGGTGGAGGTCTATGGGACGCTGTCCAATCACGCATCCCCCGGGCAGCGCGACCATTGCCGCATTGCGCCGGGCGAGAAGCGGGCCAAGAACACATATCGAGCCTCGCATCTCGTTTACCAGTTCATACGGGGCGGTTACCTTGGTTGTATCTACCGTGCCCATCTCCAATGAGCCGTCTTCCAAGTGCTTCACGCTGAGGCCCAGACACTCCAGTATGCGTCCCATAATCTCCACATCCGTCAGCTTGGGGATGGACCTTATGCGGGAGGCACCCTTCGTTAATATGCAGGCAGCCATGACGGGAAGGGCCGCATTCTTCGCCCCATTTACGGTAATGCTGCCGGTGAGACGGCAACCGCCTTCAATTACAAACTTTTCGTCAACTAGATCTAGCAATTATTGTACGCCCTATACCTTGCAGGTCCTTAACGGTCTCCGTGTCTCCGAAATGACCGTCTTCATCTATAAGTTCTTTAACCTTGTCTGCCTGACCTTCTCCCAGTTCCATAATGAGCCAGCCCTTCGGCCTCAGCCATTTGTGGGCGCCTGCAACTATTTCCCGGTAGCAGTCCAACCCGTCGCTACCCGCCACCAACGCCCTTGGGTCTTCGTAATCCCTCACCTCCGGCTGAAGACCTTTCCACTCATCTTGCGGCACGTAGGGTGGATTGGATACGATGAAATCAATCTCCCCCTCAAGCCCAAGTCTACGGAAGGCCTGATAGACCGAACCCTTATGAAAGGAAACCTTTGTCCCAACATTATGTCTCTCGGCGTTAAGCCGCGCCAGCCTCAGGGCCTTGGAAGATACGTCGGACGCATAGACTATTACTTCTCCAGCGTCCTTGAGGCCCACGGCAATTGACACCGCTATATTTCCACAGCCGGTGCAGACATCCAGTATCTTCAGCTTACTGTGTGCGCTGGAGGCATCAGAGACGCCGACTCTCTTTAACACGGCCTCTACTATCAATTCCGTCTCCGGCCTGGGGATAAATATACCCTTTTTCATCAAAAAATCCAGAGACATGAATTCGACATGGCCAGTGAGGTACTGCAGGGGTATACGGTGTGCCCTCTTATTGACGAGTTTACTGAAACGTCTTAGATTCCCGGATTCTACAGGCTCTTGCAGTCTTGCGTAGAGCTGGGAGCGGGAAATGCCCAATACCTTTCCTAAAAGCACCTCGGCATCCAGGTTTGGCGAATCCACACCTGCGTCACGCAGAATCACCGTGGCATCCGTCAGTGCCTTTTGTAGGCTTATGGGAGGCTTTTTAGTCTTTTTTCCAGGAATAGGCAGCGGGTGATGCACTACGATAGTTAAAGAAGACTTCAACGACCTAAAGGTCGTTGTCTACCAAAGATGTAGGAAAATTGTAGCGTCCGATCACCGTATCGGACGTTTTACATCTCATTGTTCTTACGAGACCTTTGCCGGGTGCCGCAGGAACAGACCTTCAGGTCTGCCCGTTACGGACGGGCCTAAAGGCTTGTCTCTGCGTAAGGATTTTTCCGCCAGGCGCTTATACGGTTGCCGCCAACTGCTTCAGTTGTTCTTCCTTTTCAAACGCCAGGAGCTGTCCTATCAGTTCATCTATATGCCCGAGCATCACGTTTTCAAGGTCGTAGAGGGTGAAATTTATTCGATGGTCCGTAACCCTGTTTTGCGGATAGTTATATGTCCTTATCTTTTCGCTCCTGTCCCCGGTGCCTATCTGGACTCGGCGGGCCTTTTCCCTCTTCGACCTTTCCTGCTCCTCTACGTGTTCGTGGAGGCGGCTCCTCAGGATGCGTATTGCCTTTGCCCTGTTCTTGTGCTGGGATTTCTCGTCCTGACACTTGACGGTTATACCCGTGGGGATATGGGTCATCCTGACGGCAGAACTCGTCTTGTTCACCTTCTGCCCGCCCGGACCGGACGCCCTCATTGTTTCAATCCTCAGGTCCTTTGGGTCTATGTTTATCTCCACTTCCTCTATCTCAGGCAGCACGGCGACGGTTGCCGCCGAGGTGTGAACCCTCCCCTGGGTCTCTGTGGCAGGCACCCTCTGCACCCGATGGGTACCGCTCTCGTGACGCAGTCTCTTGTACACCTCCGCACCCGTAACTGAAAAGATTATCTCCTTGAAGCCGCCCAAATCGGTAGAACTGCTGTCAAACACCTCTATTCCCCATCCTTTAATGTTTGCATACCTTGTGTACATCCTGTAAAGGTCTGCGGCAAAGAGCGCGGCCTCGTCACCGCCCGTACCGGCGCGAATCTCCATTATCACGCCTCTGTGGGCGTCGCCGGCCTTAGAAAGAAGAAGCTCCTGTATCTCTTCAACCAGCCTTTCCTCCTCCTTCTCAGCCGCCGCAAGCTCGTCTTTGGCCAGCAGCTGCAGTTCCTTGTCGCCTCCATTTTCAGAAATGACCTTCCCGGCCTCTTCTTTACGGTGGAGGGTCTTCTGCCACTGGAGGTACTTACCAACCAGTCTGGAAAGGTTGCCCCGCTCCTTCATGTAGGTGCCGTATTGGTACGGATTCGACACGACGGCCGGGTCTGCAACCAGGTTCTCCAGCTCCGTGTACCTATCGTACATGGTTTTTAATTTTCGCAGTAATGCTTCATTCATGTGTTTGGTCTTTATCGCAGCGTGCGAGACAAACCCGCACGCTGCACATTAATTCTGTAAAATATCCAGTGCCCTCCGCCATTCTGGGCATGTAGCGTGGCAGCTTGCTGCCACGTTCGACGTTGGAGCAAGCTCCAACGCTACATTCTTCCCGGCATAAGCGGATTTCACTCCCTCAGAATGGTAAGTGTATCTGGCCCCTGTTTACTGTGCAACCGTCTCGGTACTCTTCTTCCCTCTATATCTGCGCTGGAACCTCTCTACCTTACCTGTGGTGTCAATCAGCTTCTGCTTGCCCGTGTAGAACGGATGGCACTTTGAGCAGATTTCCACCGCTATCTTCGGTTTTGTTGAGCGGGTCTGAAACGTCTCCCCACAGCCGCAGATTACAGTCGCCTCTACGTATTCAGGATGAATCCCTTCTTTCATTTATTTTCCCTCAGCGTCTAATTAATTGTAACAAAATGCATTACAGCGGGCAACACACAAACTGTGCGATTACCCTTCCCATTTCCCGCACGGGGATGTTGTCCACTTGTAGGGGCGTATTGCAATACGCCCCTACACATTCGACACCAAAGAGTCCTTCAACCTTTCCATCATATTGCGTTCACCACCCCAGACGCCGAACATCTGGAGGTGCGCCAGGAGGCGGCTGCCTCTGGGCCTCTTTTCCACAACGTAGCTGGCCCGGCACCACCTGCCCCACGCACGAAACAGCATCGCAAAAAACAATACAGGCGCCGCTATCCACAGCAGCGGAACGCCGGGGTCGTGGCGATAGCTGAGAATGGTCCCGGCACGGACGTTTTCGATCCTGACCTTTGAACCTTTAATGTCCCCGGCCTTGCTTCCAATCAGCTTAAAGACCTCAGGCATCCCCTGACTGCCGCTCGGCTTGTCGGCCTCTTGCTCCGGTTCCGGAGGAGTATACGTAAGTTTAACAAACGGTTCAATCACATATTCACTGCCGTCCTTAAGGTATAATTTGCCGGTAGTTACGCCTCCCGATTCAAACTTACCATCTATCCCCGGCAGGGTGTATTTACCCCCCTCTTCCTCCTCAATCTTTTTATCATCGGCGTACAGGTCAAACTTGTACTCATAGGCACTCTGGTAAAAGGTTAACCCGCGATAGCGCAGGGGTGTGTTCACTTTGATCCACAGTTCTTGTGCAGGCGCCCCATTCTCATATATAATCAATTTACTTGCATATTCTATGGGGTAATATTTGTCTTCCTCAGCAACAACGGTAAGCCCTCCCCTCCCCCAGGTATCCTTGAACCTCGGGATGAGACCTTTCCTGGGAAAGCCTTTTATGGACGGCTTCTGGGCGTATTTTATCATGAATTCTTTCAGACCTACCTGGAACTTCTCATCCTCAGAGACGATAAAATCTTCTCCCTTCCCATACCACCTATTCCATCTGGTGTCGGCAGAGACGGCGGCTACCTCCACAGGTTTATCCGGGAAGATGGTTATCTCTTTCTCGAAAGAGTAAAGAAACGTAATGACGGCCCCTATGACGACCAGGATTACCGACACATGATATGCGAGGGAGAGCCACATGTGGTGTATGAATCCCTGTTCATAAACGCCTCCAGAGTAGATGCCCTCGCCGCGCGTGCTGGAGGGTTTCTTTAAAAACAGCCTGCCGTGGAGAAATGCCTCAACCCTGTTTGCGGTCTCCTCGGGTGAGTACGGCAGTTCCATATCCAAAGCGTCTTTATGGCAGGATAATGCGGTGGCCGTTAGCTCGGCAGGCCGCCTTATCCTAACCATCCACTTCATACGCTTGTAGGTGCAAAGGGTGAGATTGAGGGAAAAGAGTCCAACCGTGGTCAGAAACCAGGGACCTGAATATACATTGAGCAGGTCGAGGCCCTCTATAATCGTGCGCGCAAATCCAGTGGCCTTTATCTGCTCATAACTGCCGCCGTACGGAAGCACGTTGCCTACCAGAAAAAACAACATCAAGACCCCAAAGAGAGCTATGGTGGTCTTTGTTGACGTTATGATACCGTACAAATAGTCGAGTATGTTTGATACCATGATATGTCAGCACCTGTTACATGGGGACATGGGAAAACCGCGGCCAGGCAGGCCCTAATAGGCATGCATGCTGTAGAGCCCAAAAAGCTTGGTCAGGAACCCTGAGCCCATGAAGGTAATGAGCATTGAGGCAAATCCCAAGAGGCAGAGGGTGGAACCCCATGTCTCGCGCCATTTTGGTATGGACATGGCGTGCAGATACATACCAAATGCCGTCCAGGTGATGAGCGACAATATCTCAAACGGGTCCCAAGACCAGTACCTGCCCCAGGCATCATCGGCCCAGGCCGCCCCTGAGATTATACCGAAGGTAAGCAGCGGAAAACCCAAAAGAACCAGCTTGTAGGTAATTCCGTGAAACGTCTGTACGTCCAACGACGGTAATCCAAAATCCTCCCACGATTTCTTAGCATAACCCAGCCCCTTAATTATCACATACGAGAGCTCCACGGAGCAGCCCACTACGAATACGGCATAGGCGCCGAATGCGATAAGCACGTGCCAGAAGTACCACGGGCTCTGAAGGGCGGGCGCAATGGGAGTTACCGTAGGGTCGTATTTATTTATGGCCAGAAACAATGCGGCGATTGAGAGCATTGTCACGAATATGCCCGGCATGGAGAGCTCAGACCACCTGCGCCTTATGTACAGATAGGTGAAGGTATTACACCAGGCAAACCAGGACAGACACTCGTATTTATTCTGAACGGGCGGCTGACCCTGTTCAATCCAGCGTATAATTATTAAAAGGGTATGCCCGATGACGGCCAGGTACAAGAGATTTGTCGCCATCTTGCCGAAAAAGAAATTCCTGAAAAAGACACTAACCCCCGCCTGGGATATATGCAAGAGGCAGCTCAGTACGTAAAGTCCTATAACTGCATACAGTATCCTAAGTTCCAGGGTTAACAGGGTGCTTTCAGTGGTAAATACCTGTTCCATCTCTATCCACTCCGCAACTATTATAGAAGATTTACTTTTCCTGTCTTATGAATGGATGTCTCAGTATGGCTGGGGACATTCACAATAAATATGCGCCATAAGTTCTACAAAAAGGTCAGCTTAGATAGCGCACACAAAAGCCCTTATACCAATACGTATAAGGATTCGCAAAAAACATTTTAGCAACAGAGACTGAGGAATGCAATGCCAAATTAGACCTCTTTCTGGGGTTTAGTACAGCCCAGACCGTATTTACCAGATTTACCAGTTTAATTCAGTAGTAACCTGTTGAATCCAGCCATTTACTATCTTGAGTGATGTGGTAAATTTTAAGTATAGGAAATAGAAAGTCCAGAGACTCCGAGAATGAGACCTCTGAAAAAGTAGCAAAATCGAAGGTGTAAATGTAGCCGCACCCTTTATGGGTGCGCATAACGCAGGCTAAAGCCTGCGGCTACCCATTGAATTAATGATTAAACTACTTTTTCAGCGCTCTCAGAATCCTAAAAAACCACTCTTTATGGAATCCAGTCCACCTGATGCAGACGTCACTTGGAGAATTTAACATTAGCACAGCCAGTGGACTCCAAAATCTTATATTTTGTAGAAATTTCATCACCCTTGCATACTTGAATTTGGAAAAGTGCCGATATCGCGGTGTCAGGAGGAAACACAATGCCATACGAAGAACAAGACTATGAAGCAGCAATCATCCAAAAATTAGACGACATGAAAGACCTCGTAAAATCACTCGTAGCCAGTCTAGAAGAACCACCAGAAAAGAAAGAAGAAAGATTAGTTCCAGTCTACCCCTCCGTAGCAGGTAAGATTCACAAATGGTATTTCAGTACCGGCAACTACGTTGGCAGGGGCGATCTTCTCTGTGAGATTGATGCTAACGTAGATGAACTAGATCGAAAGCTACCGGACCTTCACCCAGTTCGTTCTCCCGCCACAGGTATTCTTCTTATTGGTTCTCTGTATAGAGATAAGGAAGATAGGGTCCGCTCAACAGGAACGCCTATAGCCCACATAAAGACATAGTCTCTTTTAGCCCAAGTAGGCCAGCCACGCTGAAAAAGAATCTCCACCGGGGTGGGCCTCTTCCACCAAGCAGGGAGGGAGTTAAGTACTACGTACCGGATTGTCCGAAGGTCTGTTATAAAAAGGAGTCATAACTTCCCGAACTTTCGCCCGGATTTACTCAACTGCTGTGGATGCACACAAGAAGTTCACCGAGGCGTTTATATCCTGAACCGCTGCTGAGGAGTCTTGTGGATTCACGCCACTATTGCTGACATCTGCATTAGTCGTTCTGACTGGGGTATTGCTGTTTTTCTCAGAGATACCGGTAGCCCTTATAAAATCACAAGCGTCGTCTATAGAGCCATCGGGCCTTAGCTTCAAGACCCAAAGATCATCCTCTCCAGCACCAAAAGACCTTGTACCACCAGTAATTATGTACCCCCCATCACTCGTTTGCTGAATAAAAAAGGCCCAATCATCATCAACTCCGCCGTAGGTCTTCTGCCACTCTACGGCCCCGTCGGGGCTCAGCTCCAAGACCAAGGCGTCCACTCCCCAAGCTCCGGACGACGCTGTATTACCAGCCATTATATACCCCCCGTTACCGGTCTGCTGAATGGAACTGGCCTCATCCAAACCAACTCCCCCATAGGTTCTCTGCCACGCCACAGCACCGTCAGACCCAAGCTTCAAGACCCAGACGTCACCCCCGCCGGCACCGAAGGAATCTGTCCGACCGGCAGCTACATATCCACCGTCACTGGTCTGCCGGACGGAACTGGCCTGATCATAATTATCACCCCCATAGATTTTCTGCCACTCCACAGCCCCATCGGATTTCAGCTTTAAGATCCAAACGTCGGGAGTCTCCTGACCTTGGAGGGCAAAGGAGATTGTATCACCAGCCACTATATACCCACCGTCACCCGTCTGCTGAATTGAAAAGGCCCGGTCAACACCGTCTCCCCCGTAGGTCTTCTGCCACTCCATTTTTCCATCGGGCCTGAGCTTCAAGACCCAGACATCGCTAGACCCGGCACCGAAGGAGGATGTGACACCAGTCACTATATATCCCTTGTCACCAGTTTGCTGAATGGAAAGGGCCAAATCTTCACCACCCCCGCCATAGGTATTCTGCCACTCTATAGCCCCGTCAGCCCCGAGCTTTAATACCCAAAGGTCTCCAAGTCCGGCACCAAAGGACATTGTCCAACCAGCCACTATGTACCCCCCTTCACTGGTCTGACGAATGGAACGAGCCTCATCCCAACTATCTCCCCCATAGGTCTTCTGCCATTCCACAGTCCCATCGGACCTGAGCTTCAAGACCAAAAAGTCTGCATCTCCCGCGCCAGAAGACCTTGTCCAACCAGCTACTAAGTACCCGCCGTCACCGGTCTGCTGTACGGAATGGGCCTCATCAAAAAAAATTCCCCCATAGGTAGCGGCCCATCCGTCTGATGTAGCCAAAGAGGGACTGGTTGTAAAGCAGAGGAATGCTAAAGACAGGACGCAGAATACGGGGCATAATACAAAGGTTCGTCTGCCAAGGGTAAATTCATTTGTAGGACGAAACCACCTCTGATAGGACACGTCTTTGTCCTCCCATGTGTCACCATGCCTTGCAACGTCTAAGCAAGACTTACTTACAGTAAATACCTTAGAAAAAAAGTCAAGAAAATCTTTGGATACAATTATGAGACCTCTACAAAACTCTGCTTTATGGAGTTAAGTACGACTCTCCCTGCCCCCCCGATGGGGAGGAGTAGTCACGTCCAGACCATGCAATTTGAATTGACAAAGATTTCTCCAGCTGATAACATCGCGATTTGGCAGATTCTCCGGTGACAAGATGATAGAAGTTATTGAAAAG